>ENA-UERW01000006-UERW01000006.1-human-gut-metagenome-genome-assembly--contig:-NODE-6-length-213368-cov-8.600921_pt1 | contig 213368 bp, 189 predicted proteins | sample MGYA00242994_ERZ507995 | MGnify/ENA primary metagenome ERZ507995 (study PRJEB26167, sample SAMN06115492) | human gut metagenome | host: Homo sapiens | place: China:Chongqing | collected 2015-04-26...
GAGTGCCATAGCTACCATCATAGCAAGAGCGAGCAGGAACATGGGGATGCGTTTCTTCATCGTTGACATTTGATAAGTCTCCAATCTAATGGATTTAATAGGGTTGATGTTCGGACAATATTTCAGCATCTGCGCGCCGATGCCTAATACCGAGGAGGAAACTGTTGTAAGTTATGCGTTATCTTGACATCAAAATAGCACAGTTTTCTACAAAAGTCCACTAAACCTGCGTATACGCAAAAAAATGTGCATGAATGCAAAAATCCTCTGTGCGAGTTGTTCTGCACAGAGGATTAAAAAGCAATATTGATTATGAGAGAATTGATGTGTTCGCAGATGGTTCAGCTATATCAGGCCAGTCTGCGCTAAAAATAAATCGTCCGTCATCATAAGTGAAAAGGTACTCGGCGTGGTACTTTTCTAAAATGTCTTTGACGTTCCCAATGCCGAAGCCATGAAGCAAGGGATCTTGCTTGGTTGTAGGAATGTGGCCATCGTTGATCTGAACGATATTACTGGGATTGATAATTAAAATAGAAAGCATATTCTCGCTGTAAAGGATCTGAATACTGACCCAGCGGTTTGGATCGGACAAGCCTGCACAAGCTTCCATGGCATTATCAATCAAATTGCCCAGCACAATAGTCACATCTACACGAGGAAGCCTCAGCGCGGAAAGATCATTGACACGAAACCGCATATCAATGCCTTGCTTCTTCCCAATATATCCCTTTTGGTTTAGAACCGCATCAATAGCAGCATTATGGCTGTTGACAAGCAAAATCCGCTCACTTTGGCGCACATTCAACTCGGAAAGGAATTCCTTGGCATCGTCAACACGTTCACTTTCCAACAATTCAGATAAAGTCGAAAGGTTGGCTCGGAAGTCGTGCGTCATTTTTCTTTGCCCTGCATACGCCTGACTCAAAGCCTGAATGTTTTCGTCCTGAACGTGGGCGCGTTCGTTGGCAGCAATCAGCTTCTCGCGATTTTCCGCGTTTTCTTCAAGATAGTCCAATAAAATCAATGCAGCAATATCAACAAGATCGAGAATCAATAAACAAATCTGCCATACACGTTGCTCTTCCGGGTAGGTATATACCTGCCTGAGCACAAGCAGTGTGCAAACAGGGAAGACAGCCGATAAGGGAACCCAAGTGCTTGCACGAGTCCTTGCGTGTAGAGGATGATGATATTTTTTAATAATCAGTGCAACAAATAGGGAAATAAACCCGCGAACGAAGAATAGCACGGAGTATAGAGGAACATTCCATATATATTCTTCGTAGTCCAAATTTCCAGCATATAGGCAAAAGGACTCAAACCAGTGACTGTAGGAGAATAAAACAGAATAAACAGTTACGACAATAAAGAAGCGTCGATCCCAACGGCTTTGATATAGAAAAACACATAACACATATATTAGCGCAATCTCTTGTAACATTTTGAATGTATATCCGAGTTTTGTGCCAATGAGGATAGAGAGAGATGTAAAAATCAGGCAAAATAGTAAAATATATGACCAACGCTTTTTTCTATTATCGTTGTGAGGGAAAAAAGCATCAAATACAAGAATATCTACGGCTATCGCAAAAACATTGCCCCAAAGGCTAAGTATATTACCCCAGACTACTACCATAGTTGCTGCGCCTGCCATCTTACAAATTTTTGCTTATTGTCGCGATAACTACGAGCCCCCACAGGAAGTGTTTGACCGATTGTGAGAACGGCACTTGTACTTTGAAAAGACTGCAAATACGCCATATTTACAAGATAACTTTTGTGGATACGTAAAAACCCATGAGGAACAAGCAAATCCTCAAGCTGTGCCATAGTTAATCGGGTAATTAGCTGCTCACGGCATCCGCCTACCAAATGGAGATACTGCTCGCGTCCCTGACTTTCTATCCATGCAAGAGATTGGACCGGGATAGGCACACTCTCACCCTCACAGAGAATCTCTACTTTTCGCTGACGGGTGCGGCACATTGCCAGTGCATCTTCAAAATATGTAGGCAGCTTCTTTTCCAACTCGGATTTGGCAAGATAGCGAAAGGCATCCACTTCATACCCTTCAGGGGTATATTCGCTGAAATTTGTCACGAAAATCAATACAGCTTCCGGATTCATCTTGCGCATCTTTCTTGCAAGATCAATCCCGCTTTCTTTACCGAGGTCGATATCGAGAAATAGAATGTCATATTGCGCGATAGTGTCAGCACTCATTTCAGCAATATCAGTTAAGCAGCTCAATTTCATGGATTTGCTGGAATAGGCCGGCAATGATAGGATCCTTTTGAACATTGACTGTGCGAATGTTTGATCATCGTCACAAATAAGAATCTTGACCATACTCTCTCCTATATAGGCTCGACTGCCAATCTTTTGTTTGGGGTATGTTTTCAAAATAACGAATCCTCCGGGTTTTGTCAATAGATTTCTTTTTATATACCACGTTTGTGGAATTTAATCAAGCGGATTCCATAATTAAAACGGCGCCGAATTGTAAAATATTTATATTGTGCAAGGAGGGTAAAACGCTTATGTTGTATGATTTTGGGCCACGCCTGTTAAAACTGCGAAAAGACAAAAATCTTACGCAGCAGATGGTGGTTGAACGTGCAAAAGGGTTTGATCCGAACCTGCGACTTTCAGATTCAGTGCTGGGGAAATACGAAAGTGATCTTGCCGTTCCGCGACTGACGGAGGCAGCTGCACTGGCAGACGTTCTAAATGTTTCGTTGGATTATTTGACAAGCGGTGAGAAATGTAATGTCCTATCGCTTAAGGAATTAAGCCCAGAGCAAGTGCAATTGCTTATGGACTTGACAGCGTACATTCGAACCAAGAAAAGAAGATCTCAAGGACACAAAAATGCTCCGAAACCAACAACCGAGGAAACGGAATTGATCACTCGGCTGATTGCTGAGATTTTGTACTGAGTGCTTCTCCATCTTTCAAATTTTGCGTTTATGTCATATTTTTTGCGTTTGTGACATTTTTGTGGCGGGAATTATTTTCTGCTGATAAAATGAACAGCGTAAGGAGTTGACGTAAATGGAAGCATTGGCGGCAAGGATAGCGGCTTTTTGTTTACAAAAGCACTATATCGAACCAGACCAGATTGCTTGGCTGCAATATGGTTTGATGCGCCGCCTAATGGGAATGGTTACATTTCTTCTTCTGCTTCCAGTAGGTGCATTTTTTGACGGATGGAGGAGCACTTTCCTTTTTCTGCTGGTCTTCCGCTTCATTCGTATGCGGACAGGCGGATACCATGCTAAAACGCCAGCAGGATGCCTTTTAGGTTCAACATTTACAATGATCGTGTCACTAGAGTTTGCAAAGAGATTGCATCCTGTATCAAATCTAATTTGTCTCGCTGCTGCTTCTATCTTAATTTTAAGATTAGCACCAGCAAATAATGCTGCACTTCATTTGAACGCGGAAGAACTTGTTGCAGTACGCAAAGAAGTGAAATTAAGATTAGCAATCGTTATGCTTTCGGCGTGCCTATTGCTATTTTTTAGAGAACCGATAGCATATAGAGTGACTTCTGCGATTTTGGCTGTTGCGGTCACACTATTGATTTCTAAGCTCGGCTTTGGAATGCAATAATGCATTCTATTGATAAAAATTTTAAATATAAGGACGAAAGGGGTAATAATTATGGCATCAAAAGAAACCTTTACACAGCATCTTGCCCATGAAATGGCACAGGCAGTTGTTCATCGTGAACGCTACGGATGGCCGCCGGATTCGCCGTGGGGCATGTTTCAGCCTACACGCCCGGAAGAAATGAAAAAGCCGGCTGCGAAAGAAGATCACTAAAAACATTCACGTAATTCGCATGTCAAACGGCGGGTAATATTCTGCCGGAAAAATTCTGACATAGCCCTTAATACCAGTTAAGGAGAGGTTTCCTTGGAAGCCTCTCCTTGTTTTTTTCATTTGAAGGTACACAACAAATTCAAAAAATGAAAAGTGCCTTGAAGCCTCTTTTCTCAAAGTGCGGTTATGCTACATTGCCTATGACCTAATAGGTTTTTCTTCTATACGGAGAACCGCATGATGAGATTGTCGAATGAATAGCTCTGGCAATTCCATACAAAAAGCAAAATGGAATTGCCACTGCCATATGCGAACTCTGACGGTACATCCTCCATACGGGTGGACATATACCGAAGAAATTGTGCGTGTCAATTTTCAATTCGACAAGATTCTTTGTCGCTGTCGTTCACCACCAGTATTCCCATCGAAGAAAAAATGATGGGAGTACAGAAATGATAAAAAGGAACGATGGCATATCCAAAGATGATATATGCCAAAACCAATTTACTCCTACAATATATTTGTGGGTAGTCCCACGGCATCCAGCCGTGTTGCTATCCAACTTGTTGCCTAAGCTGTAGAATAAGAACGTAGTGGCCGGACACCATTTTTCTTGGACTTACACGTCCGTTAAGCAGTCAGTCAGCCGCCGTTCTTATTCGCAGCATTCGATTTACGCAGGTAGTCCCACCGTAGCGGTGCGTTCGTGTTACTCAGGAGATTGAACAAGCAATAAGTAAAAGGCGGAAGCCATTGCAAATTCAAATTAGGAGGAAAACGAATGACCGTAGTTGGAATCGATGTTTCTAAGGGTAAGAGTATGGTAGCTGCCATGAAGCCAGGTGGGGAGCTTGTTGCAGCGCCATATGAAGTAAGGCATTCAGATATTGAACTGTCACATCTTGCGTTGGATGTTCTTTGCATGGAACCAGATACCCGCGTTGTAATGGAAGCAACAGGCAGATATCATGAGCCGGTAGCAGCGCTGCTTCACAGTGAGGGAATCTTTGTAAGCATCCTGAACCCATTGCTTATTAAGCAAAGCGGAGCAGGCTCTCTGCGCAAAGTAAAATCCGACCCGAAAGATGCCCTAAAAATTGCCAAGTATGGACTTGACAACTGGTCTACATTGCGGGAATATACTCCTATGGAAGCAATTAGACAGCAACTCAAGTTGTGCGCACGTCAATGCGACTTGTATAATAAGAATATTGTCATGCTCACCAACAACCTTATTTCTTTGTCTGACAAGACCTTTCCGCGTGTAAACGAGCTGTTCTCAAGCCCCGAAAAGGCAGACGGACATTTGAAGTGGGTGGACTTTTACCGAAGCTTTTGGCATTGCGACTGCATTAACCGTATGTCACCGGATGCTTTTGAAGAGCGATACAAGAAATGGTGCAAGAGAAAGGGTTACCATTTTAGTACTGATGCGGCAGATGCTCTCTACGCAGCCAGTTGCGGATCCTATACCACACTGCCGCGTGACAACAATGCTAAATTACTGGTTACAGTTGCCGCCGACCAGCTTATTGCACTGCGTGAAAACCAGTCCAAGCTGGAAGCCGAGATGCTGAATCTCTGCAAGCAGCTGCCGGAGTACGAGACCGTTATGGCCATGTACGGCGTTGGAAAGTCCACAGGACCGCATCTCATGGCTGAATTGGGTGATGTTCGCCGTTTCCCGCACCGCAGTTCTATTGTGGCCTTTGCAGGCGTAGACCCCGGCGTTGTTGGCTCCGGCAAGATGCAGCTTTCCAGTGTGACAACTTCCAAGCGCGGGTCACCTCAGTTGAGGAAAGCGCTCTTTCAGGTGGTTTCTACTTACGTTAAATGCAAACCCGAAAACGAAGCGGTTTACCAGTTCTACGCCAAAAAGCGTGACGAGGGGAAGCCGTTCTTCGTTTGCACTACTGCTGCCGCGAACAAGTTCCTGCGTATTTACTATGCCCGCGTTAAGGAGTGCCTGAACGCCGTCGAAAGCGCAACTCAGGTCGAAGAAGGCTAATCTGTAATGCTCATTTTGTCATTTGGCTGCCTCCGATTTTTGAGGGAGTCCTGTTTGCTGTACGCATTTTTACTCGGCTATCTGCCGAGTATTTTTTTGGACTTTTTCTGCAAAACCTATTGACTTTTATTTGCAGGACTGCTTATGTGGTTTTGGCAGTAAAACGAAAACGCCAATCCTACATAAAGAAAAAGCAGAGAGATAACGAAAAAGAAAACCGAACTAAAAAGGAGGCAGAACAATCCGAATTTAGAACCGCCGGGTATGATATGTGGAGCAGAATGGAGCCGCAAAATGAAAAACTGATGGCTGCTATGCAGCAATTAAGTCTCAAAGAGAGGTTTGTTGTCACAGAGTATGCCCTAAAAGGAAAGCCCTTTAAGGAAATTGCTCAAGAAACAGGACTCAAAGAAAAAGGAGTGGCATCTGCCTATTATAGAAGCATTAAAAAGCTGAGAGCCGAAATGGGGGATGTAAAATGACTTTTATGGAACTGTTACTCTCAGCGAAATTGGGAAGTACATCGGCTTTTGAGGAACTGTTTGTCCGGTACAAAAATCTTTTGCGAAAATATTCCGTAGTAAACGGTATATTCGACGAGGATTTGTATCAAGAGCAGTGCGTATTGTTTGCACACTGCATCGAAATTTTTGATGTGAATCGATAATAGAAAATCTCCGCCACTTATGATGTGACGGAGATTTTTGTCAAAAGAGCGCATTTATAGGCTTGAGGCAAGCAATAAACGTACTGCGATAGCTTGATTTGACGCTTTTACAGGTGACTGTGAACGGAACATCTGCATGATTCCATAGAATCAAATCGCTTTGCCGCCAGACTCTTCATACTTACTTTCGCGTGCGATGTCACTTTTGAAGCGGATGCACCGCACGTGACCGAGACGTTCTACAAGGAAACAGTACGGGCGGATACCATCGTCGACTTCCAGAATCTCATAGGGCAATAGCTGCATAGAGAGTAGTTCCGCGAGAGGACGCTTTTTAATTTGCCTTGCAAAATCCATCGCCGTATAGGGTGACTCTCCCTCATACCGCACTGCATAGCGGCTGGGGTATGGGAAAAACGAAATCCCGTTGGCCGCAAGCATGCTCTCTCCTGCCTCGATTTCCGGTGAACGGAAGTGGTAAATCCGCAATGTGGGCGGCACACGCCGCTTAGGACACCATTTCGGTACATTTACCTTGGGGTCATCAGAGCGAAAGATGATGATCTTTTTGCCGCCGGTGCAGTATTTTGTGTTCGGTTTCATGCGCCGGCCATGAATCGTTTTCGTTTCAGACCCGGCGTAGAGGTTGCAGTCCGGGCAGTAATAACACTTGAATTTGCGTACTTTTTCTTCATACATAGTCAATTTCACCTCTTATTCCGTCAAAAGAAGCCGTGGCAGCAAAACACCGCCACGGCTATAATTAAATCATCCTACGAACATTCACCCCTTTACGCACACGCGGCCAGCGTTTGTCGGCGCGGGTTGAGGACCGCGAGCACAAAAGGGCGGGGCTTGATGTAGTAGTGGGTGGTAGATGTCTCAAAGTGAATCTCCTGCGTTTCTGTCTCATGAATCTTCACCACAGGGGCCGTATGATACATCTCACCACCAGTGCTGAAAATGGCAGGCCTGCCCACCATCAGTGCGGACATGAGTTTGCCGGTAATGTAAAGCTCCAGCTTCCGCTTTTTCATTCTGTCATTGCCTCCCTTTAAGAATCTCTGCATAGTTCCACCACGATGAACCGTGCATTGTCCAGCAGCGTGTTCACATGATACAGCGAGGTATTCTGCATCTGCGCGATCTCGTTCGTCTGGTATCCCTTGGTGCGCAGACGGATGATCTCCATCTGCTGGGGTGTTACCCGCTTGGCGAGGGCGTGCAGGAGCAGTGCCACTTCACTTTCATGTAATGCTTCCTCGTCCGTTACCGTTGGCGTAGAACGCCGAGTCAGATGCCCGGTGTAAGACTGACGGGAACGAACAAAACGGATGACGCGGAAACGGCGCTTGTCGGTGCGGTGGGTATTGACAACTTCGCCCTCCATGGCCCGCCACGCTACCGTGGCAAAGGAATAGCCTGCAAGATTCGGGTCTGTCAGATACCGCTGCACCGCCCGCAGGTAGCCGAAAATGACGATGTCATAATACTCGCTGGCAGGCAGATTCTTCTCGTGCAGGAACTTGTAGACAAGGTTGTGGTTTTTCTCGGCAAAAATGCGCTGGGTGTCATTCAACGGAATATCGTGCATAAAGCACCTCCTTCATAAACTATCACGCAGGCAGCGGCTGTGTGTCGCCGTTCACTGTGGCACCGATGCAGAAACTGTCATCGGTGACCGCAGGGGCAACAGTGTAGTTCTCTACCTCGCAAAGACCATCATCCTGTTCACGCTTCGCTTCGATGCGCTGGCGGTTCATGCCGCGAATCTGCTCACGGAAGCTCAAGGCGTACTTGCGCACGGAAGCAAGCTGGTCACCGTGGAAGTCACCCAGCCGCTTGAACGTGGCAACGCTGTAATCCTTGCCCTCCGGGTTTGTCTGGCGTTTCAGACCAATCTCCACAAGGCTGCCGTAGGTAGCACGGTTACGGAAAACAAAGCCCTGATTCAAGAACTCGCGGAACGGGCTGATGCTGGTAGGCGAGAGGTTGATTGCCAGCGGCATAAACTCTCCACTGCGCAGCAGATACAGCACCCGCATATTCTTGCAGGCTTTGCCGCGACCGTTGCTGGCACTGCCAAACTGGCTCAACGCGCAAGCCTCACAAACACCACCGGGCTCACCGTAGCCCTGCTTGCCATCCACCGAGGAGCAAAGCGGCGGCACATCATCGCTGTATTCATCGCCCTCCGGCCAGTAGGCACAGCTTGCGTGGTTGAACAAAATCACGCCGGTGAGAGTGGGGCTGTAATCCGGGTGCTGCGGGTCGCCGGTAGGCAATTCAAACTGCAGTACGCCGCCTGCGGGAATCTTGATGCGGGGAAAGGACATCGTAAAGCCGTCCCTATCCTCGGCAAGTTCCTCGCTGCTGAAATCGGCATCGCCCATTTCGGGCAGCACAAAATCCAGCGGTTCGTTGGCGGTCATGGCGGTGGTAGCTGCGGCGTTAGCATTCATCATAGACATAAAAAAATCCTCCTGTATGTGGGGCAGCATCAAGCGGCTGCCCGGTTGATTCTCGACCACTGCCGAGCTGGCATGGTCAAAATACTGTAACCAATGCTTTCCAGTTCACTGGCGCGGTCATAACTCTCCACATCCTGGCTGTGACGGGTCACGGCGTTGGATAAACCGTACAGCGTCAGATCGTTGGACTCGATCAGTCGCTGCAACACGCCGGTACTCTCGCTGTCGGTAATGTGAAACTCTTTGCTCGCAAGTTTGACGACAGCCGGCACATCATGGGTGTCCATCTGTGCGGCTTTTGCCTCCTGCATTTTGCCGACGATTTGCGAAAACCGCGCTTCTTCCACGGCGGCGCGCACGGTGTCCTGAATTTTCATGACAAAGGCTTTGTCCTCGGCGTCCAAGGTTGCTTGGGAGTAGACGCTGAAGTTCTCTTCGCTGTCGGTAACGCGCCCCACATGGTTGCGGCGGGCGGCTGCCTCATTCACGACCATACCGTTGCTGCACACCAGCCGATAGATCAGCGGCTGGATGCTGACGGAACCAAGTCCGACCTCGCTGTTGCTGATGATGATTCCGGCCTGCACGATGTCGCCGGGGGATACCTCCGCCTGCAAGCGGGGGTTCACGGCCTTGATGTACATACGACTTTCGGTGATTTGGCAGCTTTCAAAGCGGATGTCGGGCAGCCCGCCGAGAATCGGCAGCGTCACTCCGGCAATGTCGATATTGTCGATGCGGCGATAGCGATTGCTCAGGTACGCGCGAGCGGAGCCGTCCAAGGTACGCAGCATGCGCTGGCTGCTTTCCTGCTTGAACCATGTGTTGGCGTTGTAGGCCAGCAAGTCGGGACGTTCCTCCCGCATGCGGTCATAGTAGGCGGCGGGAATACGCAGGTGGGTGCCGATCTGCCGATGAGCGATGCCGGTGATGGTCATGGGCTCAATCAGCTCGGTGCCGCTGTCGTCTGACAGGTGCAGAAACATTTCTTTGCCGTAGGATTCCATCCGCAGGCGATTGGGGGCAATGAGGTAGTCCTCCTTGGACTCGCTCTGCCGCTTCACTTCGGTCAGCATCTGCTGTAAAGTTACACCGGATTTCATACGCGAAACCTCCCTTTACCACGAGAGAACCAGCTTGCCGGAAGTTTCCTCGGCGGCCAGCCCATCTCCTGCAAAGACCTGTTTCAGCTTTTCCCAGCACCCAATGGGTGGGAAGCCGTGCAGCGCCGGGAGTACCGATGTGCTGCCGTCCACAAGCTGGATGTGACCGTCCTCCTGCACGGTCATCGAGTGATGCCCGCGGGAACTGAGGTCGGCCACGATGTTTTCCAGTGTTGCGCGTCCCTCGGTCTCATACCAGACACGAGGATCGGGCAGCGGAGGTGTCTCGGCAGGGATGCGCGGTGTTTCGGGTGCGTCTGCCGTGGGATTCGGGCGCAATGGTACGGTGTTGATGAGTTCACACCGCAGATGCGCCTGCTTGTCCAGCACGACCTCGGCGCTCTCGAAACCGTCCAATCCGTGAACACGGATTAAGCAGCGCCCACCCTCTTTGACGATGGTAAGCGGGTCTTTCGTAGCCCATTCCCATGTGATGTTGCTGCCTGCTGTGCGAAGTGCAGCGGTGATGCGCTGGTTCACATGGAGCAGCAGAATGTCGCTGAGAGGTTCATCCTCAATGTCCGGCACCACAAATTTAGCGCGGCGGGGAGCCTTTGCTTTCTTCTTGGGGACTGCCGGGAGACTGCCTCGCAGATAGTGCAGCACATACAGCCCCCAGACGGAGCAGGCAACAAGCAGAAGCGGCAGCAGTAGCGCGCCGCGCGCGAACGCGGCGATGGCTACGATGATGCCCACAAAAATGCTTGTGCCATTCCGGATGGCATTGTCAGATTTCATTGTCGATTACCGTCCTTTCACAAAAACAAAAAGGGGCTGCATCAGGTGTCCGTTCTGAACACTTGATGCAGCCCAAGGTACGGCCACTGTTCGGCGGCCATGCGGGATGCGGATTGATTCTTGGTTCACTCCTTTCTGCCAATGGCAGGAAATATCTATATAAAAAAGTGCCGGCAGGGGAGACACCGCGCCCAATTCAGCGCAATGCCATCTACTACCGGCACCGATTACAAAAACAACAGCGTATGCTTATATAGCATAAAAATCATTTACAAAGCAATTATAATACTATATCTTGTAGTTGTCAACCCAGAGACGATTTAATATGTATCAATCATAATCTGTTGTCGAAGATAAAGGTTTGCTACTGCTGTGATGACTTCGTGGCTGCAACGGTACTCCCGAACAGCCTGGGCGAAGTTGTCGCAGTTCAAGTCGTTGTCATCGTACAGCTTGTCCAGCACATCGTAGCCGTCCTTCAGGCGACGGATGTCCATTTCGATGCACTTGATAATTTCCGCGCACGAGAGCGGTGTCTGCCGGGCAAGGCGGATGACTTTTTTCTCGCAGGCGCTACGGGCATCAACGTGGAACAGGCGGCGGGTGATTTTCCAAGAGATGCCCTCCAAAAACGTCAGTTTGAGGAACGACAGCACCCGCAGCGGCCATGCCGCACCGATGGGGATGATAAAGCGGCAGGAGAGCAAATCATATAGCGCATCATACTCGGTATCCCCGGTGCCAACCACAATGAGCCCGCGAACTAGCAGGCGCTGCACACAGTCCTGCCAGCTGCGGTGGATGGTGACATTGGAACTGCTCGCCATCTTCTCGTAGAAGCTGCTGATTTCCTCTTCCCGCAGGATGCGCCAGTTGAGGATGGACCAGAGCATAAACTCTTGCACATCGACCTCGTACTCTTTTTCGCAGACGATGATGACCGGGCGGGTGCCTTCTTCGGTGCAGCAGCGGATATAACGGCCATTGGCAGTGTAAAGCATTTTCATAAGGGAACCTCCAAATTTTAATTTTCGTGTAGAGATGAGAGAAAAGATTCATCGTTTCGCAATTTGTGGACAGCACGGCTGATCCACGCCGAAACGTGGTTGGGCGGGGCGCTCATGCGAGTAGCAACTGCGGTAAGCGGTATGCCGGAGACTTGCAACGCCAGCGCATGGACGCCCTTGCGGGTCACGCCGCTGTATTGAGATTCTGCGGCGGCAAGCAGCAGGGGAGTCTCGCACTCAATATCGAAGGGAGTGCTATGTTGTACTTCTAATGCGGCAAGTGCAGTTGGCTCCATCTCTGCCAGAGAAATCATGCGGGATTGTTTTCCCGTAAGGTTGCGGCAGTAACTGACAAGACCATTCTGTACGACCTGCCGGGCATAGGATGCAAAGCTACCGCGCGCTGGGTCGAAGGTCAGTGCTGCATTGCAGAGCCAGACACAGCCCTCTTGATACAAGTCCTCATAGCCAAGACCAGCAACGCAGGGATTGGCATTGATGTCGAACCGCAGGACGCGCTCTACGATGGTCAGATTTTCTTCTGCCAAACGCTGTTGGTCAGCTGTGAGCCTTTTCACGCATTTCATAACCGTCACCTCGCAGTCGCATTCTCGCAGATGCGGATGATTTGCTCACAGCGGTAGTCGCCGCACTTGGCAATATGTACCTGATCTCCGGGCAAGCCCATCTGCGTTTGCAGCCAGCGGTAACTCTGGTCGCGGCTCATACCAAGCTGAGCCTGTACACTGTGCAGCGCATGGTGGGCAAGAATGCGTTTGTGCCGCAAGTCTCCGTTGGCAAGGGTGCCGAGGGGCTGTTTCGTGCGGCGGTCAGCTGTGACGTAGGCATCACAGGCGGGCCAGCGGCGGCAGACGTACAGATACGTTCCGGCGGAAATGTCGGACAGACCATGAATCGCGCTTGCCGGGCGCAGCGTGGCAAGAGATCCGCAATAGGGACAATGGATACGAGTTTGTTTCATAGAATTTCACCTCCAATTTGTTGCAAAATAGGCCGGGAAAACCTATTTGCCCTTATTACTGTCATCTCGAACGCAAAAATTAAAAAAAATCGGCCACTTTTTCAAATTTTATAATTTGTTCATATTTTCGCGGCGTTACGCCAGCATCGGACGGAATCCGCCACCGACAGATTTGCGTACATCCAGCATCGTCCTGCCGTTCAGCGTGACAGGCGCATTGAACAGCATCGTCAGAAGGTACTTTTTGAGATTTTTAACGTCTGTGTGCAGATTGCGTAGGCCATCAAGGACAAAACGGATATGCTCGCTTGTCAGCTGCAACAGTCGTTCCCGCACTAATGGCATAGGAAACAGGTTGTTGCCCAGCCGCAATACAGGGCTGCGGAGCTGAATCGTCTCCACGACCAGCTCGTAGATCTCCTGCATCACGGGGGCGCTTTCCGGCTGATTGCGGCAAAGCAAGTCCAACTCAATGTTGTCGCGGACTTTTGTCCGCACGGCCTCTCCCTCGGATAAGATTAGATCAGTATTTTGTTTCTCTTTATTTTGTATTTCTTTATTTAATTGCATGGGATTTTCCAGTACAGCAGAATCCGATGCAAGGGGTTCCAGCATAGGCGGCACGGATTCAGCACTGCCGCCAGAGCCAGATGAGAGCGTTTGCGGGTACTCATAGACATAGTAATCGCAGCCTCGCAGACAGCCGCGTTCATCCCGGACGCGGGTACGCACCACATACCCTGTGTCCTCCAGTTCCCAAATCGCTGTGCGTATAGCATCTACGCTCTCTTTGTTGATGGCGGCCAGACCTTTGAGGGTATAATCCCAGTCGTCCGGCAGGGAAAGCATCTGCGACAGCAGGCCCTTTGCTTTCAGTGACAAATTTTTATTGCGAAGATGATGATTGCTCATAACGGTATAATCCTTAATGCGCTCTACGCGAAAAACAGCCATTTTACGAATCCTTTCATGTAAAAGATGGGCAGCCGCCGGGACTGCTCACGGTTCATCGGTTACAGATTCTGACGGATAATGCGGGTGATAATACCCACGGCGATGCTACGTTCCTCGTCCAGCTTTGTCACCACAAAGCTGACGTCGTCCTTTTTGCCGGGTGTGCGGCGGTCATAGCAGGAGTGAGCCACGGCGTTGACACCGTTGGAAAGCCGCACATAGACGATGCCTTTATGTACATCGGTGACGCGGCCGGCGTATTTGCTCTGCACACGGCAACGCTTCAAGGCTTCGCGGCTGGTATTCTCGGTGATGCTTTTGACATCAGCGTGGACAGACAGTTCTTCCTGTGAGGTTTTGTTCACTTCGGTCACGCGGACAAGAATCTGGTCGCCCACAGCAAAGCGGTCATGGGCATCACCGATCCAGTCCCATGCCAGATCCCGCGCCATGATGGAACACTCCACGCCGAAAATCTCCACACGGATGGATTTGTCGGCAACGGCAATAACGCGAGCCTGCACCACACGCCCCTCACGGACGCGGTACTCGCCATTGGCATCAGGGCTGAAATAGAAAAGTTGGCGCTTGCGCATCATGGCTTCGCGGCGGCTGGCGACTACACTGCGGCTCTTGGAGTCAATGCCGAGAATAACAAAGTCGATTTCTGCGCCCAGCATATTGCCCAGCAGCTTCATCTGGCGGACGGCCATACTGTCGGTACTGTTGGCAGCGCTGGGGGCGACCATCATTTCTTTGAGAGGAATGACGATGCGGAAGCCGTTGTAGTCCACAACGGCAATCGTCTTGCCGCTGTCGGTCTGCTCGATACCGCCCAACGGTGCGGAGAGGATGCGCCGTGTGCGGTAGGCGTTGTGAATTTCGTGCCAGGCAGCAGCTTCGCGGGCATCCTCGGTTTCGATTTCGTCACCGCTTTCAATGGTCAGCACCGGGGCATCCGCTTTGCGTCTGCGGCGGGGCGGGGGAGTCTCGGCAGGCTTTTCTTCTTCGACAGGGGCGGGAATGGGTGCATCCTCAAACTCCACAAGTTCGGGGATAGGCAGGTCGGGGGTAAGAATGTCATTGTTCATTTCCATGGGAAATCTCCTTTTCAGTTTCAGGTTTTGTTATGATGGATTCTTTGTCGGTGGCAACCACCGTTTTTGATTTGGCTGGACGGCCACGGCGCTTAGGCAGTGCCTTGGGGGATGTCTTTGTTTCCACCGGGGGAGTTTCGAGGAGTTCTGGTAAGGCTTTCCGCCACTCCGGGATATGCGCAGATGCTTTGCACTCCCGCAACTGCTTGTAAGCGGGGTGCAGAGAGTAGTCCATCTTGCGAACTTTCAGAACCTTATGACCACGCAATATCACCAGCGCTTCATCTACCGGCAGGCGCAGCACTTCGTCCGGGGTCAGCACCGGGCGCTTGCCGACACCGCTGCTTTCGCGGTACTGCGGCGTATAGTCGGAAACACGCAGGGTGCTTAATGCCTTGGAAGTGCTGGACACCGCCACGCTGGCAATGCCGGTGCGCTGGGAAACATATTCGGCAGTCAGCTGATCTGTGCAGCCAAGAAAAAGCTGCACATCACAGTTACCCAAAATCTCCTGCCACTGGTTCTGCGGGTAGCGGTTTTGCAGGCCGGCAAGGTTTTGGAACACGCAGGACATGGATATATTGCGAGAGCGAATGACGCTGATGCGCCGGGATAGTTCGGAAATCGTACCACAGGCGGTCAGCTCCTCGCCCAGCACATGGACTGGCACTGGAAGCCGCCCGCCGGGGCAGTTGGCATCGGCATAGCGCACGAGTTTGATAAAGGCGAAAGATAGGAACAGCGATGCAAGGAAATCAAAGGTGCTGTCTTGGTCGCTGGTGACGAGATAGTACGCGCAGGGTTGCTGCCCCGGCAGTTCAAGGCTGATTTCGTCATACGCAGTGATTTTTTTAATCAGTTCAGACTGAAACACTTGCAACCGGCTGCCCAGCCCGCTGATGACACCGCTGCGCACAGAGTCCGATGCCCGTTGGTACAGGCTGTACGGTGCTTTGGCAGGATGCGTCAGCGGCAGAACATCAAACAGGCTGTCCAACTGACTTTCGCTGCATTGCGTGATAAGGTTGTACACCTCACCGATGGTTCGCTGCTCCGGCGGGTAGGTGAGGTCAACGTACAAGACCAGCGCTTTCAGCAGGTTCATCTCTCCCGAATCCCAGAAGCGGTCACTTTTGCCGGTGCCGTTGGTGTTCTTGATGATGACATCCACGAAAAGCTGCGCCATCAGTTCCTGCCCCTCAATTTCTTTCAGGCAGTTCCACGAGTCGGAATTTTCGGGGCTGACAAGATTGAACACACGCACCGTGTACCCTAAATCTCGCATATATTCGCTGGATTTTTCGTATAGTTCGGATTTTGGGTCACAGATAATCAGCGACTCGCCGCGGGCGGCGCTTTGCAGGATGCGATTCATGCAGAACGAGCGGGTTTTCATCGAGCCGCTGGCACCGTAGACGGCGAGGTTGCCATTCATGCGCGTTTTCTCCGGAATGCAGAGAAACTTTCCGTCGAGCATCCCCAACACGGTGCCTGTATGCTGGGATAGGTCGGAAACCATATCCAGCACGGCGGGAACCTCTCGCGTCTGCATCCAGCCGGATGTGCCGTAAGTACCCTTTGCGGAGAAATCGAAATTGCGTTCGGAATCCGTTAGGGCATCCTGGCTGAACAGCTTTCGGTATAGGAAAATCACAGCGACTGCTGCTGCGCAGCCCGCCATGCAGTACAGATTGTAGGGAAACCACAGAACACCTTTGAGACAGGTCAGCGGCGACAAAGAGGGAAACGGCGGAGAAGTGCCGCCCAGCATACCGCCGTTTTTCTGCCAGACGGCATAGTTGCCGATGAACTGCGTTACGTAGCCGCAGGCATAGAGCAGCAGCGCGACTGCCAATAGAATTTGAGCGCGTTTTTGAGGTTGTTTCATGGGTTGGAGAAGAACCTCCTCTCGAACTCAGCAAAGTCGATGGTCTGCAACTCGACCTTGTCGCCGCAGAGTGATCGCAGCGCGTCCGCCTGAAAATCAAAGCAGAGGATGGCCCCTTTCATTTGCAGTAACTCCAAAGCAGACAGGAACCGGAACATTCGCGGCAGGTCCGGCAGATAACTGAACAGAATTGGTGAGCCTGCATCTGTGCGAGCATCATTCTCGATGAAAGCATTACGGCAAGGCGGCTGAAGCTCTTGTAGCAGCGTGGCGTTTAGTTGCCCGATGACATCCGGGTGACAGAGCAGCCATAGCAGCGTCTCGCCGTGGTAGTCATTGGTGAGAAAGTAGAAATGTTCGTAGCCTTCGCCAAAAAGGAAGTGTTCTTTCTTGTAAGTCTTTGCATCTTCCAGCAGAGTAGTCATTACCGTCCACTGATCGGACAGCAGAATGCCATCAGGTGTGTGGCTTGCTCCTGCCCGTGTATAGCGGATATTTTGCAGCATGATTTTTCCTCGCTGTTCGATTTGCGTGTCAAAGACCGGAACAGCATCCATGCCGTTGAACACAGCAAAGGTGCGGGATGGGGTCAGCAGCGAGCCTGCCATACGGGAGCCGTGAACCTTTACCATTTCAAGGCCCAGTTCTTTCATCTCGCGGGAATCATAAAAAACAGGGGCTTCAATGCGGCAAGGACTGCTGCCACCCGGCACAAATACAGGCGGCTTTTCATCTCGATAAATCATCGTGCCTGCATTCAGCATCGTGACATAGGTTTGCGCGATACGATGCAGCCGCAGACGGCGGGCAGGGGATGATTTGATGGAGTTGGTGTCGGTGCGGCCTGACAGATAGAACTGAAATCGCTCCGGCGCTCGTTCCCGCAAAAGACGTTTGCCACGGATGCCGAGCCGGTAGCCGCGAAGATGATCTTTGGAGAAGATGCGCAGGAGCTTGTCGTGTGTCAGGCTCGTCACGACTTTTTTGCGATAACTTTTGCTGGAGGTAAGGCGGTCAGCACACGCACAAGGAACCTCGCCGCAGATGGCTGTGAGCGCCAAAAGTTCATAATAGAGGCTGTCTTGCGCGGGCAGGACAGGAAAGGCAGAAGAAATAGAAATCACCTCGGAATTTAACCGTGCCTTCTTTGACTCCGGCGAAAGTTGCCGCCGTCTTGTGTGTGAAACAGCTTACAACAACGCGGAAAAGTCATTTTCAGGCACAGGTATCTGATTTTTATGAATTTTTCGGAAAAAGTGGAGGTCGGGTCTCAGCCGATTTTGGGGTGCTCAGCCATGCCGAAAAGCAGTTTTTCGGCATTACGGTAATCACGGTAGAGGACGAATATCCAAACCGGGTCGTCTGGAAAGAATCGCACAGCGCCCCGGTATCGTCCGCCAGGCAGAATGTAGCAATGACATCTATAACTGCCTTGAGTTCAAGATTGTCATAATCCCGCACGGATGTGATTGGAAGATTGTGGTCGTAGATATGCTCCACGCAAATCACACAGTCAGAGAAGCGGGGAAGCGGTCCGCTTTGCACCAGTGCAGCCTGAAGCGGCAGCAAAAGAAACTTGCAGCCGTCCCGCTTCTTTTTGTCCGGCAGCAGCGCGGGGAGCAGCACACGCAAATAGTTGTCAGCCGCCCATACACGGATGCCCTGTACTTCGGCCGCCTTGGGATAGTAGTAAATGGGCGGTTCGTTGGACACGGAAAAGAACATATTGCGCAGATGTGCCGTGCTTTTCTCGCTGAGAAGCGCTACACTCTCGGCGGTTTTGGCAAACTGCATCGGGTCAGGCGCAGGCAGCAGATGCTCCATTTCGTACAGCTTTTTGTGAATGTCGATGAGCCCGCGCTGTTCCAAGCGGATACGATTCAAAAGTACGTCAGGATTCAAGCGCAGCCTCCTTTTTGTAGTAGCTGACAGTGCCGTCTTCGGCCACGGTGCAGAACCCGGCCACTTGCGGAATGTCCAGCAACTCAATCTGGGAGGTATCCTCTACGACCACGATGCGCTTGCCGGCATCTTTCTGTGGCTTGTGCAGCAGCTGGCAAATCATAGTCTCTTTGCCCTGCGGGATAGGCACGATTTCATACAGCTCTCCATTTGCAAAACAGAGAATAGCTGCCGGAAATTCTGCAACTGTGTGGTATTCCACCTGATCGATGAAGTCGAGCAGAACCCAGACGCAGCGGGATAAGTCCTTGTCTGCATTGTTTCGTGCTTCTTGATTTGCGTAGTAGCGGCAATTTTCGGCACGGTAAACGCGCCCCTCTTTCAGCATGTGGGCGAGTAAGGTCTTTGCCGTTGCCTCTTTTTCGGGAAAGAACCGGCAAAGCTGTTCTTCGGTCAGACCGGGATACAGCGAAATGTTATGCAGCATTTCAGCGGCTTCCCGCTGATAAATCGCTGCGCGGTTTTTCAATACAATCACCATCCTTATTGCGCATAAGGAACGCATAAAGACGTATTAAGCACTGCCAACAGCATAGCCACAGGCAACTAATACGCAATCATTACGTCCTTTTGCGTATTCGACTTTTTATTGCGTAATCATTGCGTCAAGGCGGACGTATTACGGTCATCTGCAAAACCTCCCAAAATCAGAAAATGCCCAAAACAAAAAGAGCCGTGCCTGAAAAAGTCAGGTACGACTCTGTGTGAAAATGTCCAACCTTTTTGGCTGAACCCTATTTTGAACATACTAATTGTAACATACGAGATTATACACGTATATACAATCACTGTGCGGATGTTGTGCAGATGTAATGCGAGTGCGGCAAAAAACTTTCAAGGCAGTGCATCTGGCGCAATCTTGATTCTTTGGCGTATAGGCATTATAATGCAAAAGAAAGCAAAGAAAAGGAATCATCGATTTTATGGATAACCAATTATTGCAGATACAAAACAGAACCTGCCGCATCTACGGCACTGCCAGCGCCGAATACCTGCTGCTGCAAATGGTGGATGAACATGACCTTGCAGGGATGGAGCGGGAAGTTGAAGCTATACGTCGGCAAACCGCGCATCTATTTTTGCTGGCCGCTGTCCAAGTAGAGAACTGGAACGATGACTTATCTCCGTGGCCTGCACCGCCCGTGTGGGGCAAGCAAGGTTTTGGCGGCAGGGCGGAGGATACGCTTGCATGGCTGGAGCAGGCTGTGCCGGGCATTAGCCAACAGTATTCTATAAAGGAAGATTGTAAGGTTATTTTAGGCGGCTACTCACTGGCTGGACTGTTTGCTCTGTGGGCGGCAACACAAACGAACGCGCTGTATGGCACGGCGGCGGCTTCGCCGTCCGTGTGGTTTCCCGGCTGGCTGGAATACGAAGCGGCGCACCCTATTCAGACCCGGCGCGTTTATCTCAGCCTTGGCGATCGCGAGGAGCACACCAAAAACCAGACTATGGCATCAGTAGGTGACAACATCCGCGCCCTGCACAGCGCCCTGACCCAGCGCGGAAAAGACTGCAAACTGGAATGGAACGCAGGCGGCCACTTCAAGGATGCCGACCTACGGACAGCGAAGGCATTTGCCTGGGTTATGGAAGGAAAACAATAAAGTGACGATTTTAATAGATGCTGATGGCTGCCCGGTGGTGGATCTGACTATACAGACAGCCGCAAAATACAAAGTACCTGTGCTGATTCTATGTGATACAGCCCACCAAATCCAACGCGACGGAGCGCAAACCTTGACCTTTGACAAGGGTGCCGACAGCGTAGATTTTGCACTGGTGAACCGCGTACACCCCGGCGACCTTGTAATTACGCAGGATTACGGGCTGGCAAGTATGTGTCTGGCGCGCTGCGCCCGTGTGCTGAACCAGAACGGCTTAGAGTACACATCCGAAAATATTGATAGTCTGTTGTTCCGCCGCCACGAAAACAAAAAGCTCCTTCGTGCCGGAAAGCACCCTAAAGGGGCTTCCAAACGAACGAAGGAGCAGAACATGGCCTATAAAAATGCCTTAGAGAAAATCTTGCAGACTGTGTGAGCGCCATAACAAAAACAGCCTTTCCCGCGTGCTTCCAAGAAAGCATAGGGAAAGGCTGTTTTTATTTCAAAGTTATTGCTTCGCTTGCAAGATTTTACAGCGCACTGCCAGAGCATCAACCAAGATGTTGGCACGGTTTGGCTCACCGAAATGCGCTTGTTCAAAAATTGCAAGAACCTCATCTTTACAATCATCCAGCGCAGCAAGATTCAGCGCTGGCAATCCATCTCTTGCAAGGGCAAGCTGTGCCTGCTGTGTGGCAGCGAACGGTTTGGCGGGGGCATCGGCCAGTGCGTCGATTTTGGAGGCGTACTGGTCGAACCAAAGGCTCGTGCCGCTGTCAAAAATCGGTGCGAAACCGACCCATTCCAGCGTTACTGCGTCACGGATAGCGCCAAAATTGCCGAAGTGACGATCCTGATTACAAATCAGATAATCCAGAATCATCATCTGTTGCAACCGCTCGGGCACATCCGGGATACCCAGCTTTTCACAGCAAGCGAGGAAATGGTCGTAGGCGCTCACACCGTCCGCGCGGGGGAAAGCCGAAAAGATATAGTAGGCGCTGACAAAGTCCTGCCGGTCGGTTGTCATATTCGGGCAAACGGAATAGGGCTTGTCCCCCTCAAACAGCAGGCTGTATTCCACATGCGGGATGCCCAGCTTGCGGCAGAGCAGGGAAGCGACAACCTCGTTGAACGGCTCCTGCTGGGCCATGCCGCTACCGCTCTTTACCAACACACGCTGGCAGTTCAGAATCTTCCATTTCTTTTTCAGCCAGCCGTCCGAGGTGTTGCAGGGGGAGGCAAGGTCAATGCTGTCCTGCTGCGGAATCTGCCCAAACAGAATGTTGCCGACATCTTCCGAAAAATCATTATTATAGAAATTGACCTTGCTCCATTCCAGTGGCTGTTCTGCAGGATTGAGCCAGTATTGATCGGACAGGCTTAGTGCAAAGCACTTCATCATCAAAGTGCTGGCGGACAGCTGTAACTTCTTCTGAACCTGCAAATCCTCCAGCGCACGGTGAAATCCCGAACGGCTGGCAGGGATGGTACGTCCGGCCAACCAAAGATTCAGATTCTTGGCAAGCTCCTTGTGGTCGGGGGCGTATAGTCCAATCGGCAGGTGAGCAGGTTGCAGCACATCGTCTACACGGTATACCGTGCCGCTGATGTCATTGACGCTCAGCACGGCAACGACAGTTTCACGGTGCATCAAAATATACTTCATATGTCCAGCCCACCTTTCAAATAAGTTATATCCATATTATACAAGGCAATGCGCATTTTAGCAACATTTTGTTGCGTGATGATTCTACTTTCTATGCCGCATAGCAACCCGTGATGTATGAAATCTGTATTGAAGAATTGAAACTGATTCCTATATCAAAAAATCCGTATGCGTGTTCAGCTATCATTCCTGTCTGCCAGCATAGTGTTCAAAGTTGTCACGCAGCAATAAAAAATATATATAATCCTTACTTTGAAAGTGACTGCATTAACAATGAAAAACTTATCCCATGGAACGCCGTGTGCAGTGAAAGCTGCTTGCACGGTGTGGACCGGGGCGAAAGGCTCGAAAGAGTCTGACCTATCGGTATTTTTGTTCCGCTACGAGTACAGCGCCAATTCTTCTACAAGCTGTGGAAGCGCATCCGCAAGTACAACGGACTTGTGACCGGGCTGACGCAGAATGTGGACGAACTGCTGCGCTCCGACACCGCCCGCCTGATGCTGGCAAACTCGGAATTTTTGGTAATGCTGAACCAGAGCGCCACCGACCGCGCGGAACTGGCGAAGCTGCTGAACATCTCCGACAACCAGCTTGGCTACGTCACCAATGTTCCCGCGGGCTGCGGGCTGATTCGCTGCGCGGGCAATATCGTACCTTTCACAAATTCCTTCCCGAAGGATACAAAGCTCTATAAACTGATGTCGACCAACCCGTCCGAGAAAAAGGAGTAAATCTTTGCATTATAAAAATAGAGGACCGCCGAAGCGGTCCGAAGGGGTGCTACAAACTTGAATTCGACGCTATGATATTTCCTTTTCGTCATCTCTCGGTGGTCGAACATAGCGTAGCATTTCTTTTACACAAGCACCGAATTGCAAGAAATTGGATTTTGCTTCTTTTAGTGTTATTCCATGATTGGAGTCGCTTGGCTCGTTATCAGAAGTGATGAACGGGTCATTCTCCCAAAAGCAAACGGGACAAATATACCCACAATCTTCATCTGCCGGGACATTGTAGGTAAGAAATCCACAACAAGGACATGGATATTTTTTCATTACGGAGTTTGTTCGCCCCTTTCATTTTTCAAATTTATAGACCTATTTTAATGCTGCCAAATATTGTTTTCCAAATCCCGCAGCCGTCCCTTATAGTCATCTATCAGAGCCTGAACATTTTCCCCCTGCGGGAAGGTCACCAGATAGCCGTCCCCAGCTTCATGAAAGCCGATGATTCCGGCAAGCCCTGCCATCTCGGCCACTTTCAGCAGGGTGTGGTAGTCATACTCGGCGGCACTGATATATAAATTCATGGGAGAAACCTCGCGTTTCAAAGAGATGATTCTATTATAGCAACATCTTTTCATAATTGCAAAGAAAATGCTGTATCGTCCAGAATCGGAAGATACAGCATTGCTTTTTTATATGTAATGGCCCTTTAGCCCAATTTGTTGTCTGGCCTTGACCGAGCGATTGCTCTGGCATGGTCTAAGGCGCAGTGGTGTGCGGGATGCTTCCCGCGTTTGTTTTGATTACAAGACTTATTATAGCGGCGACTTGTGTGTAGAATTTAAAAGCTGTTTGAACGATTTTGAAATTCAATTTGAATAATTTATGACGTGGGGTGATGCCATGAAAGATATTAAAGAAAAGCCAACCGCGCATATGCCGAGAAGCAATGCAACCGGGGAAATCCCGAAAGCTGCGCTGAAAAAGGCGTGGGCGGAGGCCAAGGAGAAAAGCCGAACCATGCTGCGAGAAAGCACTTCTACGCAGGGAGACGGTGATTATACAAAGCCACAGACTTTTGAGATTGATAAAATGTCGGCGATTCTACACCGGATGTGCCACAATGCATACCGGTACAGGGCAGGAGATTCCCGCTTTTTCCGGTTCCAGACGTCCCGTCTTTTCATCCCTGCGGAAGCAGGTGATGCAGCCGCTGTCCTGATTGGCAGCCAGCAGCATATAGGATAACTCAGTTGCGAACACAGGCAAGAATGACCTTGACCTCGCTGCCGTCCGGGCTGTAAATTTCATAATCGCCGGCTGCCTGAGGAACAATGCAGGTTTCGGCATAGTGCAGCTCCAGAGGAGGGAACGCATCGCTTTTGCTGCGCAGAACCGCCCGCGTACCATCAACCAGGTTCAGCATATGCACACTGCCGTTGCGATGTACCGGCAGGGCAGAAGATGTTGTAAAGCGGAATGTGTCCAGAAACTCCCGTTCATGCAGACCGGTGCGCACAACCGTTCCGTTTTCGCCGGTATAAACTTCTGCCACTGCGTTGACAAGGTTTCTGTGAACCCATTCGGTATTACGGTACCATTGGATGTTGGCTGCACCATGTTCAAGGTGGATGGGGCGCGGTTTGCCGTCAAGGTCAACACGACCCCAGTCCCACAGCTTGAATGTGAAAATATAGGGTGTAGCGCTGATTTCCAGCACCATGGTATCTGCACCGGAACAATGCACAGTGCCGGCCGGAATCAGCACATGGTCATGCTTCTTGACGGGAATCTTGTTGACAAATTTTTCTGCCGGGAAAGGCTTGCCGCCGTTCTGGGCCGTCTGCAGGGCGTCGATCATTTCTTCCGGCTTTGTACCGGCTTTAATGCCCAGATAGACGCAAGGGGCTTCGCCGGCAGCATCCAGAAGATAGTAGCTCTCATCCTGTGTATAGTGCATATGGAAATGGCTCTGGATGTATTCGGTCAGGGGGTGAACCTGAAGCGAAAGGTTCTGCCCGTGCATGGTGTCCAGCATATCAAAACGAATGGGAAATTCCTTGCCGAAGCGTGCATGAACACGGTCACCCAGAAGCTCACGCGGGTGCGCATAGACAAGGTTGAGCGCCGGCGTTTCCACAACACAGGAACCGAAATCCAGCAGCAGGCTGTTTTCCTCCGGAACGCCGTCAAAGCTCCAAGCATAGTTGCTGCCGTTTTCGGGCAGGTCAAAATGCGTTTTCATCCAGTCGCCGCCCCAAACGCCCGGGTCAAAGTAAGGCACCATGCGGAACGGCTGTGCCGCAGCTTTGGATAGTGCATCACGGTAAGCGGTACCCGGCACAATGGCAGGGTTGCCGGCTGATGTGGTATCGAGATAATAGTCAAAAACCGGCAGCAGTTTGTCCTTGATCCGGTCGCCCCAGCGCCATTCGGCAAAATAGCCGCGCTTATATTTTGCGCGCTGCGGCAGGTCATGCATGGCTGTATGCCAGTTGTCCTGCCCTTTGCGGAAACGGAGCTGAATTTCCCACCGCGTAATGTCCGCATAGATGGTGATGTCTGCACGTTCCACAAGAGAGGCACCGACACCGTAAACCAGTACCAGACCATCCGTTACGGCATCAATTTTTCCCCGGGCGGCACACAGTGCTTCTTCCGGGTAAAAATTTTTCATCTGCCAGGTGGTCATGATGCCGAACACAGGGTCGTCCGTCAGTTCGTGTTCGATTTTTGCATCCAGCTCAGCGGGCAGGATTGCCAGATCATCTGCATGGATGACAAGCTCGGCATGCGGGAACAGTGCAAGGATCTCCGCTTGATCGGTACCGGGGTAGCATTCAACCGTCACAACGGTTTTGCTGCTGCCTGCACACAGGGCGTGCAGTTCCTGTTTTACGGCATCGGTTCCCCGTGCAGCATGGTCGGCGGCACCGACCTGTATGGTGGGGAAGCGCCGGTAAGGGTAAGTAGAGGGATTCGGCATAAAAGGCACCTGCTTTCGGATATTTTGTACGATATAATCAACATACACGGAAGCGGGACAAATGTCAATACATTTCTGAATAAAATTAAAATTAGTAATTACATCTTTACAAGTTGCCGTCTGCATGGTATACTTGATTCAGAAGTTCTGTGTGGTATAAATCTGCGCTGTGACAATATTTTTGCGCGGAGAACGCCGGAAACAGCACATCAGCAGGGAGGTTAGATATAGTATGCCGCAGCCGCGATATCTTCAGATTGTACAGCAGTTAAGGGATCGGATACAGAATGGGGAATACCCGCCGAACACCCGCATTCCCACAGAAAACGAGCTGTCTGTTTCTATGGGGGTAAGCCGCCCCACGGTTCGTCAGGCGCTGAACCTGCTTGAACAGGAAGGACGCCTGACAAGGGTCAAGGGAAGCGGCACCTATGTGACAGAACCAAAAATACAGCACGAATCCACGCGGTTCGTGATCGGCTATCAGGAAGAAAGCCGGGAACGGCACAACCACCTGCACACCAGCGTGCTGGCACTGCAAAAAGAAAAACCGGGCAAGCTTGCCGCCAAAGCACTGGGTCTTGCCGAGGGGGAACGCGTGACCCGGATGGTTCGGCTGCGCTGGCTGGAAGGTATGTATAACGGTTGCCCCATTGTGTATACAACGGTGTATGTGCCGGTACGCCTTTTCCCGGAAATGGATGAACAAAACTTTACGGATGCATCCTTTTACGAAATGCTGGACAGCCGTGGGCTGACCGTCATGCGAACCTCTCAGCGACTGGATGTGCGCATGCCCCCGGCAGAGGTCGCGGCAGAGCTTAAACTGTCGCCTTTTGAACCGACAGTCTATATTGTCTCGACCGGCTATAGCCAGAACGGTATTGCGGTGGAATACAGCGAAAGCTATTATCCGGCAAGCCGGAGCAGTTTTAATATTGAAATCAACCGGGGGAGATAAAATGCAGGAAGTGTATCTGTGTCTGGATGTGGGCGGTACGGAAATCAAGGCTGCACCTCTGGATAAAAGAGGAAATTTTCTGGCACCTGTCCGCCATTTCCCGGCAATGGCCGGCGCGGACAGGCAAACGTTGCTTGAAAACTTTGGTTGGATTTTTAGCAGTATCTGCCCGGAAAATGCTCTTCCCATTGAAATTGATCTTGCGTTTCCCGGACCGTTTGACTATAAAAACGGCATCTGCCTTTTACAAGGGCTGGACAAATACGATGCACTGTACGGCTGCAATCTGCGCCGAGCATTCTCCGAAATCAGCGGCTTGCTGGAGCAAAAAATTCAATTCATCAATGATGCAGCGGCCTTTGCGTTGGGGGAAATGGCCTTTGGTCAGGCGACGCAAGCCGGGCGAGCTCTGTTTGTAGCAGTGGGAACCGGCTGCGGCAGTGCATTTGGGGTGAACGGATTTCTGGCTGAAGAAGGTACACCCGGTGTGCCGCCAAACGGATATTTTTATAATGCACCGTTTCGGGACAGCTGCGTAGACGACTATATTTCCCGGCGGGGGCTGGAAAAGCTGTCCGGCGAGATGCTGGGGGTGCCGCTGGATGGTCGTGCGCTTGCTGAACGCATCGCCGCCGGGGACGAACGGGCCAAAGCCTGTTTCCGGTGCTTTGGTGAACAGCTGTGCGATGCATTGCAGCCGCAGATCGAAGCATTCTGTCCGGACACGCTCTGCATGGGGGACAGATTATGGCAAGCGCGGCATTATTTCTGCACCCGTTGGAAAAACTTTGTACAAACAAGAAGATTACTTTATATATTACACAGGATACTTCTCTGCGGACTATGCAGGGGCTGACAAGAGCTGCCAGCCGGTAGGCATATATCAATCTGCTTATATATCTGGAAAAATTTCAGTCCATGGAGCACTTCAAACAGGAACTCGTCGAATATCTGGATTACTACAACAACCGCAGAATCAGGGCAAAACAAAAGGGCTTGCCGCCTGCAATTCACAGACAACAAACCCTTTCGGCTGCTTGAACAATTTTTACTTCAAAATATGACCCTGACTTTTTGGGATCACCTCAAAACCGCGGATGTCCTGCTATTTATTTGGCGAAAAAACCATGTAGCTGATTGCTTTATAGAATAGACTCGGCAGGCTTTGAAGCTTTTGAATCGGATGCCAGCACGCCGCGGTAAAGCACTTCGGAAGAAACATAACTGACTTCGGGCGCCGCTTTCGGGTGTTCTATCACAAAAAGAATCTTGGCGGCCAAGCGAGAACCGATGGTTTTCGGCTTTACATCGACTGTTGTAATACGGTCGGCAACGTTCAAATATTCGCTGTTGTTGTCAAAGCCCGTCAGTACGATACGTCCTTCAGGGTCTATCCCTTTTTCTTCAAGATAACGCTGGATGAAATGAGCAATATAGTCGCTGGCACAGACGATACCGTCCGGCATGGTTGGCAAAAAGTCCAGAAAGTGACTGATTTCCTCATAATGGGTACGAAGACCCAATGACCCGGTAAGGTAAAGACTGGGGTTTGGAATGATCCCATGCTCATGCAGCGCATCCAGAAATCCCTCGTAGCGTTCTTTGTTTGTCTGGGCATATTCTACATCGCCTATGAAACTGAGCTTTCGGCATCCATGACGGAGCAGATTGCTTGTAATCTGCCGGATAAGGTCGCGACCCTCAATAATGAGCAGATCCCCATGTAACTGGTTATAGGGGACAGAAGGAACCGTGTCCAGAAAAACCTTTGGTATAGGTAAAGAGGATAACAGCCGCAGCAAGGGCGCAGAGTACGTGTTCAGTACAATGACACCATCTACTGTACCGTTTGTCAAAGGCTCCGGCAACACATAGCCCGCTTTGTAATTTGTGGGAAGATATGTGTACATGAGGTTGACATTATGCTCGGAAAGATCTTTGGCAATCTGATGGATAATCTGCATCCAGAAAAGAGAGGACTCCGGTCGGCACACGGCTACCGCTACGGTGCGTGTGTGGGGAGGCAGTTGAGCAGAGACGGTCGCAGTGGTATCCTGAGAGGGAGTGTGGAAATAGCCCATCTCGGTGGCTTTTTGATGGATTTGGGCACGCATAGAATCCGAAACGCCGGGACGGTTGCTTAGCGCTTTCCATACGGTGATTCTGGAAACAGAAAGAGCATCGGCAATATCCTGCATGGTTGGTTTGCTCATGAAAGAAAGCCTCCGTTTTTCGAGTTTATAGTAAGTATAGCACAATCATAAGAGAAAAGCAACACGAAAAGTTAACTTTTGCTAATGTTTGATGTTGAAAATGTTGGCTATCTTGCACAAAAAAAACAATGCGAAAACCGTTGATATGCACGAATACAATGAAACGGTGCGCGATTTGTGCAAAATGACGATTGACAGGTACAAAAGTAAATGTTAATATTTGACTAACAAATGGCAACGAATGCTGACTATGGAGTTAACGCTTAGTTAGCACGAAATGCTGGCGGCTGTTAACACTTGGCTCGCCAAAAGAAAGGGGCACATTCTATGAAAAAGGATAAGCCGGCAGTTTCAACTTCAACGAAGCCACGCCGCAAACGTTGGACGAGTGATGACACGGAGCTGACATTGCTGGGGCTTCCGGCAGCCATCTGGTACGCAGTCTTTTGCTACCTGCCCATGTTCGGTCTGATTATCGCATTCAAAAACTTCAAGATCACTCCGGGAAAGAGCTTCCTTTACAGCTTGTTCCACAGCGACTGGGCAGGGTTTGACAACTTCAAATTTTTCCTTACCAGCAACACCTTTGCCATGCTGCTGCGCAATACGCTGTTATATAACATCTTATTTATCGTATTGAACATTGTAATTCCGGTTACATTGGCTGTGCTTATCAATCAGATTTACAGCCGCATTGCTTCTAAAGCATACCAGACGATGATGTTCTTCCCGTATTTCCTTTCGTGGGTTGTTGTCAGCTACTTTGTCTACGCTTTTCTGAACCCTGACAAAGGTCTGATGAACACCATTATTCAGGCTCTTGGCGGCGATAAAATCATGTGGTATTCTCAGCCAAAATGGTGGCCGCTGATTTTGACTTTCATGCAGGTCTGGAAATCCATGGGCTATAATATGGTTGTCTACCTTGCAAGTATTACCGGCATTGACAGTACGCTGTACGAGGCGGCAACGCTGGACGGCGCGACCAAGTGGCAGCAGACCAAATATATTACACTGCCGGCACTGAAACCCATCATCGTTATGATGTTCATTCTGAATGTCGGCCACATCTTCTATTCCGATTTCGGCTTGTTCTATCAGGTTACGCAGGGTGTTCCCAACTCACTGTACAACGTTGCCAGCACATTTGACACCTATGTCTACCAGGCTTTGCAGAGCAATGTGACAATCGGCAGAACTGCTGCCGCAGGTTTGTTCCAGGCTGCATGCTGCTGCGCGACCGTTCTGGTTGCCAACTTCATCGTTTCCAAGATTGATGAAGAAAGCGCGATTATTTGATGAAGGGAGAACACACAAATGACTCTGGCAGAAAAGCATAAGATAAAGGCCGAAGAAAAAAAGCTGGAAAAAGAGGAAACTCGTGCGAAGTTCCGCTTAAACCAGATTAAGCCAACAACGAATGCCTGCTTTAACATTCTGTTTGTACTGCTTTCCTTCGTCTGTCTGTTTCCGGTGTTCTACGTCTTTATGATTTCCGTTTCCTCCACGGATTCTATCACAAAGTACGGGTACAGGCTTTTCCCGGATACATATTCCACGGCGGCGTACACGTTCCTTTGGAATGAACGCGGAACGATTTTTAATTCACTCATAATTTCCGTGGTGGTCACGGTTATGGGTACGGTGCTGGGTGTGCTGCTGACCACAATGATTGGCTATGTGCTTTCCCGCCCGAACTATAAACTCAAAGGCTTCTTCACTTGGATGGTGTTCATCCCGATGATTTTCAATGGCGGCATGGTTGCAAACTATGTGGTTGTTGCCAATATGCTGCACTTGAATAATACAATTTGGTGCTTGGTTCTGCCGCTGGCCATGAGTAGCTTCAATGTTATTATCTGCAAGACCTTCTTCCGAACAACGGTACCGGATTCCATCATTGAGTCGGCAAAGATTGACGGCGCATCCCAGATGAAAATTTTCTGGCGTATTGTGGTGCCCATCTCCAAGCCAGTATTTGCCACCATTGCACTGTTCCTGACGTTTGGCTACTGGAATGACTGGTTCCAGTCTGCCCTGTATATTTCGGATTCCAAGCTGGTATCCTTGCAGGCACTGCTGAACAACATGATGAAGAACCTGGAGTACATCGCCAATAACCCCAGCGCAGGTCTGAGTCTGCAGCAGTACCGTAACTCGATGCCGTCCGAATCCGTTCGTATGGCAATCGCAATCATTATCGTCATTCCCATTGCGTGCGCGTATCCGTTCTTCCAGAAGTACTTTATTTCCGGTCTGACGGTTGGTGCGGTTAAGGGCTAAGAGAAAGACTCTGAAAAAGAAAAACACTGTATAAGAACATCGATGCTAACAAATAAGCCCATTCAATTTTCCCACCACATTTGGTTCTGTTCCCCTATAAGGGGAATGAAGATACACAACTTTACACAAGCAAAGGAGAAAAACAGATGAAAAAGTTCAACAAAGTGCTTGCGCTGGGCATGGCCGGTTCCATGGCCCTCAGCATGGCAGCCTGCGGCGGCAGTTCCTCTTCTGCCTCCACCGGCACCGATGGCAGCAGCACCTCTACGGCTGCTCCCTCCAAGGACGTCGTCACCCTGAAATGGGTGGCCGTTGGTTCTGGCATGCCTTCTAACTACGATGCATGGCTGGCACAGATTAACCCGTATCTGGAAGATAAGATCGGCGTCAACATCGACATGGAGGTTATCTCCTGGGGCGACTGGGACACCCGCCGCAATGTTATTGTGAACACCAGCGGTGAATACGACATCCTGTTCACCAACGTCAACACCTATAACAACGACGTCAATACCGGTGCTTTCTTGGATATCACCGATATGGTCAAGGAAGCGGCTCCTGAACTGTACGCTTCCGTTCCGGAAGATTATTGGAAAGCCTGCGAAGTGGGCGGACATGTTTATGGTGTGCCTACCTACAAGGATTCTTCTCAGAGCGAGTACGTTGTCTGGGATAAGGCAAAGGTCGAGGCTGCCGGCTATGACTATACCAAGGAGCTGGGCATCACCGACCTGGATGAACTGACTGCGCCCCTGAAGGCTATCAAGGACACTGACGGCGAGGCTTCCTTCCCTCTGAACAAAAACGGCGGCGGCTACCAGTCCTATATGTATGACCAGCTTGGCGCCGGTCTGTATCCCCTGGGTGTGCGCTATGATGACAGCGAGGGTAAGGTTGTTGCTACTGTTGAGCAGGATGACGTCAAGCAGATTCTGAAAACCTTCCATGAGTGGTACAACGAAGGTATCATCAACTCTGACGCTGCAACCCGTCCCGAAGATGCAAACTACAAGGCTTGCTCCATTGCACAGGGCTGGTCCGGTGCGGCAATCACTTCCTGGGGTCCGCAGCTCGGCGTTGAGTGCGTTGCCCAGAAGTGGGGTCCGACCATCGTTTCCAATGAAACTGTCCGCGGCTCTCTGAACTGCATCTCCGCTAACTGCGCCTATCCCGAAAAAGCACTGCAATTCCTGCAGCTGGTAAACACCGACACCTACGTCCGTGACCTGTTCTACTACGGCGTTCAGGGCGACAACTGGGATTACACCGATGACAGCAAAACCTTCGTCCATAAGAACAACGCGGATTGGTCTATGGCAGGTTACACCCAGGGCAGCTTCTTCGCTATCACCCCGACCGACGATTTCGATTTCAACCAGTTCGACGAAGTTAAAGAGCTGAACGAAAAGGCTGAGCCTTCTGTCCTGCTTGGTTTCACTCTCGACACCACCCCCATCGCTGATGAACTGGCAAACTGCATCCAGATTGCAGAGCGTTACAAGGGCGAGCTGCTGACCGGTACGGCTGATCCCGAAGTTATGGTTCCCCAGATGATGCAAGAACTGCGCGCTGCCGGCTTTGACAAGATCGTTGCTGAGGCACAGAGCCAGGTTGACGCTTTCATGGCTACCAATAAGTAATCTTTAAAAATCCAAATACTATTCCTGCAGGCAGGGAAACCTTCGGGAGCGGGACGCTGAGTTCCCGCTCCCGATTTATTTTAAGTACACAAGGAGAATCAAGTATGGCTAAAATCATCGGCAGCGCACTGCCCAATATTCCGTGGCAGGAACCGCCTGCAAACACCCGCACCCCTTTCTGGCGCTATGATGCAAACCCCATCATCGGTCGTGACGGCAACGCCCGTTCCAACAGCGTGTTCAACAGCGCCGTTGTACCTTTCAAGGATGGCTTTGCCGGCGTATTCCGCTGCGACAGCCTGTCCATCAGCATGGATATTTTCGCAGGCTTCAGCAAGGACGGTCTGCACTGGGATATTGAGGATACCCCGATTCATCTGGTAGGGGACGACCCGGAGGTCACAACCCGTGAATACCGCTATGACCCCCGTGTATGCTATATGGACGGCAAATACTATGTGACCTGGTGCAACGGCTACCACGGACCCACCATCGGCATTGCGTGGACGGATGACTTCAAGACATTCCACCAGCTGGAAAATGCCTTCCTGCCGTACAACCGTAACGGTGTCCTTTTCCCGCGCAAGATTCAGGGGCGCTACATGATGATGAGCCGCCCGAGCGATACCGGGCATACCCCCTTCGGCGATATTTTTGTCAGCCAGAGCGAAGATATGATTTACTGGGGACGCCACCGCTTTATGATGGGTGCTGTAAAAGGCGATGAATCTGCATGGCAGAGCATGAAAATTGGCCCCGGCCCCATCCCCATTGAAACCGATGAGGGCTGGCTGCTGATTTACCATGGTGTTATCAACACCTGCAACGGCTATGTATACCGCATTGGTGCTGCTCTGCTGGATATTGACGAGCCGTGGAAGGTAAAATACCGCGGCAAGGATTACCTGCTGGCTCCTCATGAGCTGTATGAGTGTGTAGGCGACGTGCCGAACGTAACCTTCCCCTGCGCCACCCTGACGGATGCCGCGACCGGTCGTATTGCGATGTACTACGGCTGTGCCGATACCGTGACCGGTCTGGCGTTCACCACTGTGGATCGTGTATTGGACTATATCAAGAAGAACTCTTTCTGATGTTAAAGGGGCAAAGAGATGCCACAGGATAACATTTTGCTGATACCACGATTTCGGTGTAGATACGTTCCACTAACGCAAACAAAGATGCAAAAAACAGCCAGCTTTGAATTGCTGGAAGCCTCGTTATGAGGGAAAGGAAAGACCTATGCGCACCATTGATTTTCTTGACAAGCGCGTCACAGGTATCTGCAATGAACTGAAAAAGCTTTCTGTAAAACAGAAGTTTGAAACGAGCGACTGGCTTATAAAGCCGGGCAACTTCCTGCGCCCGGAAAATGCCGATGCAGACCCTGCACCGTTTGAACCCTTTGACAGCCGCACCATGCATTGGTACGGACCGGACAAGCATTACTGGTTCCGCGCGGATGTGGCTGTGCCGCAGGAAATGGACGGAAAACCGCTGTGGATGCACGTCTGCACCCAGATTGATGAGTGGGACGATGCCAAAAACCCGCAGTTCCTGCTGTTTGTGGATGGCAAGGTGACACAGGGCGTGGATATGAACCACCGCGACATCCTGCTGGACCGCTGCGCCAAGGGCGGTCAAAAGTACCGTCTGGAATTGCAGTCCTACACCGGAATCCTGCATACCGAATTCAACCTGATTGTAGACCTGCGGGAAATCGACCCCGAAATTGAGGGTCTTTACTACGATATGGTTGTGCCGCTGGAGGCTTTTCCCCGGTTGGAAGAGGACGGCAAAGCCCGCCGCGATCTGGAAAACGTGCTGAACGAGGCTGTCAATCTGATCGACCTGCGCACACCTTATAACGAGAGTTTCTATCAAAGCATTGCTGCTGCCCGCCGGTATCTGGCAAAAGCACTTTATACCGACCTTGCCGGTCATGAGGAAGTCATTGCAAGCTGCATTGGTCACACGCACATTGACGTGGCATGGTGGTGGACTGTTGCACAGACCCGGGAAAAAGTGTGCCGCAGTTTTGCAACTGTGCTGAAACTGATGGACGAATACCCCAACTACAAGTTTATGTCCAGCCAGCCGCAGCTGTATTACTTCCTGAAGCAGCGCTACCCCGAGCTGTATGAGCAGATCAAACAGCGCGTGACAGAGGGACGCTGGGAACCCGAAGGCGGTATGTGGGTTGAAGCAGACTGCAACCTGACCAGCGGAGAAAGTCTGGTGCGCCAGTTCCTGTACGGCAAGCGTTTCTTCAAGGAAGAGTTCGGTGTGGACAACCGCATCCTCTGGCTGCCGGACGTATTCGGCTATTCGGGCGCACTGCCTCAGATCATGGCAAAGTGCGGCATTGATTATTTCATGACCACAAAGCTGGCATGGAACCAGTTCAACAAAATGCCTTACGACACCTTCAAGTGGCGCGGCATTGACGGCACCGAAATCCTGACCCACCTTGTCACAACGCTGGGGGTCGGTCAGAGCGAGAATGACTTCTTCACGACTTACAACGGCATCCTGCATCCCGATGCGCTGATCGGCGGCTGGCACCGCTACCAGCAGAAGGACATCAACAATGATATCCTGATTTCCTACGGTTACGGTGACGGCGGCGGCGGTCCGACCCGCGCCATGCTGGAAACCTCCACCCGTATGGAAAAGGGCATCGAGGGACTGCCCAAAGTGCGTCAGGCATTTGCACGCACCTACTTTGATGAGCTGGCTGAGCGTGTGAAGGACAACCGCCGCCTGCCCACATGGGAAGGTGAACTCTACTTTGAGTATCACCGCGGCACATACACCTCCATGGCGCGCAACAAGCGTTCCAACCGTAAGATTGAGCTGCACATGATGGACTTGGAACTGCTCAGCCTGCTGGCACAAGCCAAGGTCGCATACCCAGAGGCAGAAATCGACAAGCTGTGGCATGGAATCCTCATCAATCAGTTCCATGATATTCTGCCCGGTTCCTCCATCCACGAAGTATACGAAGTCACCAAAAAAGAGTATGCCGAGATGGAAGCCGAAATCACGGCACTGCGCGAGGAGCGCCTGGATGCACTGACCCCCGCCGGGGAAGGCGTTACCGTGTACAACACTACCGGCTTTGTCCGCAGCGATGTGGTTGAACTGGGTGATTGCAAGGCAGAGGCTTTGCAGGACGAAGCCGGCAATATCTATCCCGTACAAAAAACAGCCGATGGTGCCGTGGCGTTCCTGAACAACCTGCCTGCCAAGGGCAGCAAAACGTTTGAGGTCGTACCGGCACAGGTTTCGGCTGCGCCTTTTGAAATTGCGACCGATGGACATAAGATTGACACCCCGTTCTATACTGTCACCTTTGATGAACACGGTCAGATGACCGGCATCTTTGACAAAGAGAACCGCCGCGAAGTGCTCAAGCCCGGTCAGGCAGGCAACCTCTTCCGCGTATATGAGGATAAGCCCATCTATTATGACAACTGGGATATCGATATTTTCTATACCGAAAAGTTCTGGGATGTCACCGACCTGCAGGACTTCACATGGACGGAGAACGGTCCCGTGCGCGCGACACTGCATATTGAACGCAATTACAGCAATTCCACTCTGGTGCAGGATATTCATTTCTATGCAAAGCAGCGCCGGATTGAGTTTGTTACAACCGTGGACTGGCATGAACACCAGAGCCTGCTGAAGGTCCACTTCCCGGTAAATGTCCATACTGACGAAGCTACGTTTGAAATTCAGTATGGCAACCTGACCCGCAAGACGCACGCCAACACCAGCTGGGATCGTGCGCGCTTTGAAAGCTGCGGTCAGAAGTGGATGGATCTGAGCGAAGGACATTACGGCGTCAGTATGCTGAACGACTGCAAGTACGGCCACTCTGTCAGAGATTCTGTGATTGGGCTGACCTTGATCAAGTCTGGTATTGAACCGAATCCTACCACGGATCAGGAAGTTCACCACTTCACATATGCCATTTATCCGCACGCCGAAAAATGGCAGGCGGCCGGCACGGTGCCGCAGGCGTTCTTCCTGAACCAGCCCGCGTTGGCTGTGCAGGGCGGAAAGCCGGGCGAAAGCTTCAGCCTTGCCGGACTGGATGCACCCAATGTGGTGCTGGAAACCATCAAACGCGCCGAGGATGGCGATGGTGCCATTGTGCGTATGTATGAGTGCGAGAACAGCCTGACAAATGTCACCATGGACTGGAACCTTCCCTTCCATGCGGCAGAAAGCTGCAACTGTCTGGAACAGCCCGACGGCGAGCCGGTTGAAGTCAAAGACGGCAAGATTACCTTTACGGTAAAGCCGTATGAAATCAAGACAATTCGCATCCGTTAAATAACAAAGTCCGAACATTCTGCGCGGGCGGTTGGCAATGCGCCCGCCGCCCGTGCCTTTTTTTGGAGGAAATGATGATGGAGTTTATTCCGAATCCACACAAGGTCAAACACCCGGCAGGAACCCATATGCTGGATAATCAGAGCCGAATCACCCTGTGGCAGACCGAACCCGCCGCGTTGCTTTATGCACAGATGCTGCAGGGCTGCCTGCGGGAGTACGCCGGGCTGGAAGTGCCGTTCACCCGCGGTAAGCCCCGGGCAGGCGACGCCGTACTTACGGTGGATACCGCCCTGCCGCAAAACCGTTACACGCTGAGCATTATGCCGGAATGCATCACGCTGAAAGCCGGCAGCGATGAAGCGCTCTGCAACGGTGTGCAGACACTGTGCCAGTATATTGAACAGCACGGAGCCGTACTGCCCGCACTGGAAATTGAGGACTGGCCCGATCTTGCCAACAGAGGCTATTATCAGGACTGCTCCCGCGGACGTGTCCCGAAGCTGGACTACCTGAAACAGGTGGCAGATATTCTCTGCCGCTACAAGATCAACCAATGGCAGCTTTATATTGAGCACACCTATCTTTTCCGTGACCTGAGCGAAGCATGGCGTGAGGATACGCCGCTGACCGCGCAGGAGATCATGGAGCTGGATGATTACTGCGCAGCCCGGCACATTGAACTCGTTCCTTCCTTGTCTACCTTCGGGCATATGTACCGTATTCTCAGCACAAAAACCTGTTGCGACCTCTGCGAGCTGCCTGACTCGGAAAAGATTCCGTTCAGTTATACCTATGCAGGGAATCACCATACCCTGAACGTATCCAATCCCGATGCGCTGGGGTTTGTAAAAGGGCTGATTGACGAATACCGCCCGCTTTTCCGCAGCAGCAAATTCAATATCTGTGATGACGAAACGTTCGATTTGGGCAAGGGGCGCAGCAAGGCACTCGCCGAGGAGCAGAGCGAGCGCAGCCTGTATCTCAGCCATGTGAAGGCGCTGTGCGAATATCTTGTTGCGCAGGGGGTAACACCGCAGTTCTGGGGGGACATCATGTGGCGCTTCCCGGAAAGCTGTGCCGAGCTGCCCAAGGAAACCATCTGCCTGAACTGGGGCTATCTGCCGCATCAGCGGGAAAATGAGATCCGGGATATTGCCGCCAGCGGGATTACGCAGTACGCCTGCCCCGGCGTCTGTGGCTGGAACCGTTGGATGCCTCTGATGTACAATTCTTACCTGAATATCCGTACCATGTGCCACCATGCACACAAGTACAACGCCATCGGCCTTTTGAACACGGACTGGGGCGATTATGGTCATGTCAATGACCCGCGCCTGACGATTCCGGGCATCCTGTACGGCGCAGCGTTCGGTTGGAATGCAGAGCCTGTGGAATTTGACGAGCTGAACGAAGCCGTTTCCCGCCTGTATTACGGCGATACCACCGGGCAGTTTGTCGGCCTGATGGCAAAACTGCAGGACTATGAAGTCTTTGACTGGCGGAATACCGTCAACTGGATGGAATGTGATGAGAAAACCCGCGCCGAGATCCTTTCTGAGGTTGACTTTACAAAGATTGACGATGCCAACCGCGCCGTAGAAAAGGCAAAGGCGGATATCCTTGCGGACGCAGCAAACCTTCCTGCCGGCAAAAAGCAGATTGTACAGGTACTCTGCCAGACGGCAGACATCATTGTGCTGTGGAACCGTATTGGCGCATGGCTCAATGCAGGCTGCCCGCACGGCCCCGAAGCAGATGCCATGGCAGCTGCGCTGGAACACTGGCTGCAGCGCTACCGTGCGCAGTGGCGTCAGGTCAGCAAAGAAAGCAGCCTGTCGGTTCTGACAAACCTGATCTGCCGTTACGCGGATCTTCTCCGCGGACGCGCTTACGGAACCGTGGAGGCGCCTGCCGGGAGGTAAGCCATGGGCTGGCTTTATCAGCTGTTTTTTCCTGCGCATACACCGACCGAAAATGAACTGGAAATGGGTCGCTACCGGATTATTGCCGAAGGCGCAGTGGCCGGCGTGATTTATGCCGTTGCCACCGGCAACTTTCTGGCCGGGTATTTGAGCAGCCTTGGGGCGTCCGTATCCTTATGCGCCGCAGCGGCCATGATACCGTCTTTCGGGTGCGTACTGCAGTTTATCTCGCCCTTTGTGTTTGAACGGATGCACCACCGCAAACTGGCTATATGGCTTATGTGCGTGGTGTTCCGGCTTTCGGTCAGCAGCATCCTGCTGATACCGCTGGCTCTGCCGGACCCCGGTCATGCCCGCGCTGTGGTGCTGGTGCTTTATACCATCGGCTTTTTCTCTGCGGGGCTTGTTACGCCGGGGCTGGAACACATGGTTTTGGGCATCGCCCCCCAAGGCGGGCGCGGTCAGTTCTACGCCGTCAAGAGCATTATCGGAACCTGCGTTTCCAGCGCGGCAACACTTGCACTTGGTCGCGTACTGGATTATTATCTGGAACAGGGGCAGGGCTATACCGGCTTTCTTATCATCGGTATTGTCAGCCTGTCGCTTACTGTGGTGGATGCCGTTCTGCTTGCTTCGGTAAGAGAGAACCCGGTAAAATTCACCTCCAAAATGCGCCCGGCGGATATTCTGCGCCCAGTGCGCGACCCTGCTTACCGTCCATTGCTTTTTTACTGCATCATCGGCGGGCTGACTGGCGGCTTTGCTTCTCCGTTCCTTTCCGTGTATGAGCTGCGGGTGCTGGGGCTCAGCCACACCTTCATCACATCGGTGGGTGTCGTGTCCGCTGTTGTGGGCATGGCAGGCAGCTGGGTGTGGGGGCGGCTGGCCGACCGCACTGCGTGGAACTGCGTTATTTGGCTTACTGCATTCCTGAATCTTTCCTGCACGCTGGGCTGGTCCTTTGTGCGCCCTTCCTTTGCACATTTGGTTGCGCCGGTTCTGATTGTCGTTGCGGCGGGCTGTGCAGGCGGCGCATCACTGGCAAGCACAAACCTGCAATTTGCATTGAGTCCTGAAAGCGGCAAAACCGCTTACTTTGGCGTAACGGCTGCCATGAGCAGCATTGCCACCTGCACATCGGCCGCAGTGGGAACCGCCATCCAGCCCATGCTGGAAAAATCTATGGGGGACAGCTCAATTTCGCTGCTGTTTTTTGTGGCAGGCATCGGCGGTTTTGCCAACCTGATTATAAATGGGCGAAAGTTGCCCTCTGTAACATAAAGGGAGAAAATAGATGTACCCATACCAGAACCCGGATCTTTCGACAGAAGAGCGCATTAGCGACCTGATGAGCCGGATGACCCTTGAAGAAAAGATCCTGCAGACAGATCAGTATTATTCCGGCGATTTTACAACGCAGGACGAAAACGGCAAGGTTACAGCCGTGGATATGCAGCGGTTTGATGCACTGATGCAGCACAATAGTGTCGGCAGTGTGCAACTGCGCGGTATGACTGCTGCCCAAGCCAATGTTGTGCAGCGGTATGCCATAGAAAACACACGTCTTGGCATCCCATACCTTTTTAGCGAGGAAGCACTGCATGGGCTGATGACAAACAACGCAACCAGTTTTCCGCAGCAAATTGGTCTGGCGGCAAGCTTTGAGCCTGAACTCGGGCGCGAGATGGGACACGCCATTGCGGCAGAGTCCCGGGCTTGCGGGATTCACGAAACATACAGCCCCGTCATGGATCTGATTCGTGATCCACGGTATGGTCGCGCGGAAGAATCCTATGGTGAGGACACATACCTTTGTGCTGAGTTTGCACGCGAAACCGTATTGGGTATGCAGGGGACAGACCTGACGACACCGGACACCGTGGCTGCCGAACCCAAGCACTACGTCGGCTACGGCAACCCTGTGGGGGGACTGAACTGCGCCCCCTGCACCATGGGTCGGCACGATGTATTCAGCGACTGTCTGCCTGTCTTTGAAGCGGCTTTTGCGGACGGCAAAGCGTGCGACGCTATGTGCAGCTACAACTCCATCGACAGTATTCCGGTATCCATGGACCATGAGCTGTTAACGGATGTGCTGCGCGGGCAGTTTGGTATGCCGGGGTTTGTCCGCAGCGACCTGACGGCGGTTTCCCGCCTGTATGACTGGCACTTTATTGCCGAAACGCCGGAGGAGGCCATCCGCCTTGGGCTGGAAGCAGGCGTAGACTTGCAGCTTTACGACTTTCCGCATGATGTCTGGCAGAAAGCGATTGCCCACCTGATTGAAAGCGGTTCCATGAAGATGTCGGTGCTGGATACGGCGTGTCGGCGTGTGCTGCGTATGAAATTTGCACTGGGGTTGTTTGAAAATCCTTATACGGACGAAAAACGCGCCGATACAATCCTGCGCTGCCCGGAACATCTGGCTACCGCGGAAAAAATAGCAGAGAAATCCATCGTATTGCTCAAGAATGATGGCTTGCTGCCGATCAGAAAAGACCTGCGCAGCGTGGCAGTCATCGGTCCGGCAGCTGATACGGTTTCTTATGGCGACTATACCGAAACACGCGGCCGTAAAGGCGGGGTTTCTGTGCTGGACGGAATCCGTGCTGCAGTCAGCCCCGAAACCGAGGTGCTGTACGAGCGCGGCTGCAACTTTCTGGGGCAGGCGCTGCACCCGTTTGGTCCGTCCATGCTGTACGATGAAAACGGCAAAGCCGGGCTGACAGGCCGCTATTATAACGGACCTGTGCCGCAGGGCGAACCGGTGCAGGTTCGCACGGATCGTACCGTCAATTTCAACTGGATTTTCGCACTGCCGCATCCTGCACTGGATGCCAACTGTTTCAGCGTTGTCTGGACGGGTTCTGTGGTTATGCCCCGCACAATGGATGGCTGCATCGGGCTGAGTACGCAGGATAGTATGCGCCTGTACGTGGATGACAAACTGCTGATTGATGGCTGGGGCAAGGATAAGAGCGCTGACCAGGCATTGGATTTCCACTTTGAAGCCGGACGCACTTATAAAATCCGCATTGAGTTTGTCAACGACCGGCGGGGCGCCCGCGTGATTTTCGGGTACAGCGCCGGGCGGGAAAATTTCCCCGCAGCAGTGGAAGCCGCACGCAAAGCGGATGTCGCCATCCTTTGCATGGGCGACAACGAGGAGACCAGCGGCGAGAACTTTGACCGCACCGACCTGAACCTGCCCGGCAGACAGCTTGAGCTGGTACAGGCTGTTTATGCAACCGGAACCCCTGTGGTGCTGGTGCTGCAAAGCGGACGCCCCGTTACGGCGAATTGGGAAAACGATCATCTGCCTGCCATTCTGGAGGCGTGGTTCCCCGGTGAGCAGGGCGGCACCGCTATTGCAAAAACACTGTTTGGCGATGCAGCCCCGGGTGGACGGCTTCCCATCACATTCCCGCGCAGTGTCGGGCAGATTCCCTGCCATTACAGCCGGCGACCCGGCGGCGGAAAACGGTATGTGGAGATGGACTGGCTGCCGCTGTATCCGTTTGGCTACGGTTTGACCTACACAACGTTTGCTTACCGCGATATGGCACTGAGCCGCAGCGTGATCGGTCCGCAGGACACGGTCACTGTCAGTGTCACAGTCACCAATACCGGCAAGTACACCGGCGATGCCGTGCCGCAGCTGTATGTGCGGGATATGTTCAGCTCCGTCGTAAAGCCGGAGCGCCAGCTGGCAGCCTTCCGCCGCCTGACGCTTGCGCCCGGCGAAAGCCGTCGGGTGGAATTGACTGTCGGACCAAAGCAGCTGCGTACCCTTGGTCCTGATTATGTATGGCGGGTAGAACCCGGAAAATTTGAACTCCAGCTTGGCGACAATGCAGAGAATATTCTGCTGCGCGCCGACCTGACCGTAGAGTAAAGCAAGGAAGGAGAAACGGCGTATGTTGTATCTGGGCGTAGATCTTGGCGGCACAAACATCAAGGCCGCACTTGTGAACAGCGAGGGTGAAATTCTGTGCGAAGCCAACACCCCCACAAACCTGCCGCGCCCGGCGGAAGCTGTCTGCGATGACATTGCAGCGCTGTGCCTGCAGCTGGCGGAGGGAAAGGACGTTGCAGGTGTTGGTGTCGGATGCCCGGGAACTGTGGACGGCGGAACGGTGCTGTATTCCAACAACCTAGATTGGCATGATTTTGCAATGGAGGAATATCTGGCGCAAAAGACAGGTCTGCCGGTTGCCGTTGGTAATGATGCAAATGTTGCTGCATTGGGCGAGGCTCTTGCGGGCTGCGCTAAAGGCGCACAGAGTACGGTTGTCGTTACTCTGGGTACCGGCGTTGGCGCAGGAGTTGTACTGGACGGAAAACTGCTGACAGGCTACACCGGCGCTGCCTCCGAAGCCGGACATATGGTAATTCTTGATACAGCAGATGCCCCGCGCTGTACCTGCGGTCGCCCCGGCTGCCTTGAGGCGCTGGCCAGTGCAACCGCACTGATCCGCATGACAAAAGAGGCACGGCTTGCCCACCCGGAAAGTGCGCTGAACATGCTGGCCGCAAAGCCGGAGGATGTGAACGGCCGCACGGCTTTTGATGCTGCAGCGCAGGGGGATGCCGCCGCACAGCAGGTTGTGGATACCTATATTCATTATCTTGCGGTAGGCATTGCCAACCTGATTAACATCTTTTTCCCGGAGGTCATCGGGCTGTCCGGCGGTGTAGCCAACCAGGGTGAAAACCTGCTGAAGCCGCTGCGTGCCGCCGTGGAGCCCATGGTGTTCGGACATGATTTTGCCCAAAAACATACCCGCATTACAGCCTGCACGCTGGGCTACCGCGCAGGGGTCATCGGTGCAGCCCTGCTGGCCAAAAGCCGCATGGAATGAGGAAAATTAAGATGGACATCAAAAAAGAATATGAGCGATGGCTTGCTAATGCAATGGCAGATGCCGATGTTGCCGCCGAACTGAAAACGCTGGACGATGCCAAAATCGAGGATGCCTTCTACCGTGACCTTGACTTTGGCACGGGTGGTCTGCGCGGCGTAATCGGTGCAGGCACCAACCGCATGAACATTTACACGGTCGCAAAAGCATCGCAGGGCTTGGCTGACTATCTGAAGAAAAACTTTGCAGAGCCTTCTGTGGCAATCGGCTATGACAGCCGCATCAAGAGCGACGTGTTCGCAAAAGTCGCTGCTGGTGTTTTTGCAGCCAATGGGGTCAAGGTGAGTATCTGGCCTGTTCTGATGCCGGTGCCTACCGTGTCCTTTGCGACCCGTTATCTGCATACCTCTGCGGGTGTCATGGTCACCGCTTCCCATAACCCCAGCAAATACAACGGCTACAAGGTTTACGGCGCAGATGGCTGCCAGATTACCACTGAGGCTGCTGCGGAGATTCTTGCCGAAATCGAGAAGCTGGACATTTTTGCAGACGTCAAGACTAGCGATTTTGAAGCAGGTGTTACAAGCGGCAACATCCAGTACATCCCGGACGAAGTCTATACCGCATTTGTGAATGAGGTCAAGAATCAGTCTGTCCTGTTTGGCGAAGAAGTCAATAAGGATGTGGCTATTGTTTACAGCCCGCTGAACGGCACCGGCCTGAAGCCTGTGACCCGCACACTGAAGGAGATGGGCTACACCAACATCACCGTGGTCAAGGAGCAGGAGCAGCCGGACGGGAACTTCCCGACTTGCCCGTACCCGAATCCGGAGATTAAAGAAGCTATGGCACTGGGCATGGAGTATGCCAAAAAGTGCAATGCGGATTTACTGCTTGCCACCGACCCCGACTGTGACCGTGTGGGCATCGCCGTCAAGAACAAGGCAGGGGAGTACGAGTTGCTGACGGGCAACCAGACAGGTATGCTGTTGCTGGATTACATTTGCTGCCAGCGTGTCAAGCACGGCAAGATGCCCGCCGACCCGGTCATGGTTAAGACCATCGTGACGATGGATATGGGGGAACAGATTGCCACCCATTATGGTTTGCGGACAATCAATGTGCTGACGGGATTCAAGTTTATCGGTGAGCAGATTGGCAAGCTGGAAAAGCAGGGCAGGGCAGACAGCTATGTGTTCGGCTTTGAGGAAAGCTACGGCTACCTGACCGGCTCCTACGTCCGCGATAAGGACGGTGTGGACGGTGCCTATATGATCTGCGAGATGTTCAGCTACTACGCCACCAAGGGCATCAGCCTGCTGGATAAGCTGGACGAGCTGTACAAGACCTATGGCTACTGCCTGAACACCCTGCACAGCTACGAGTTCGACGGCAGCGCCGGTTTTGCCAAGATGCAGAGCATTATGCAGGCATTCCGCGGCAATATCAAAGCGTTTGGCGGTAAGAAGGTTGTAAAGCTGCTGGATTATGCTTATGGTCTGGACGGGCTGCCCAAGTCCGATGTGCTAAAGTTCCTGCTGGAAGATAACTGCTCCATTGTCGTGCGTCCCTCCGGCACGGAGCCGAAACTGAAAATTTACATTTCTGTCTGTGCCGAAAACAGAGAAGCTGCTGAAAAGGTCGAATGTGAAATTGTGAAAGACGCCGAGAATTGGTTTGCTTAAAGTGGAAATTTTAGCGCCCTATGCTGAGCGCCATAACCTATTTTGGTGCGGCTGCGACCGCATGGGGCATCGGCGGCATAACCGAGGCTGGAATGCGGTGTTTGTACTCTGGCTGGGCATGACACAGTCAGCGTTTATTGTGTGCTATTTTTTGCGAGAACAGGAAACAGAAGATGCCTGAGTAAAAAATGAGATTTTGAGGTAAAGGAGATCCATATGAATATACTGAAATTGACTCCCAGCTGCAAGGATTACCTGTGGGGCGGCAGCCGCCTGCGCAGTGACTTTGGCATCAAGAGCGATCTGAACCCGCTGGCCGAGGCGTGGGTGCTTTCCTGCCACCCGGACGGTCCCAGCTATCTGGCGGACGGCACAACGCTGGCGGACTATGTGACCGCCCACCCGGGCTGCCTTGGCACCGACTGCGAGAAGTTTGAACAGTTCCCAATCCTGACAAAGTTCATTGACGCAAAGAACAATCTGTCCATTCAGGTACACCCCTCCAACGAGTACGCGCTGAAAAACGAGCATCAGTACGGCAAGACCGAAATGTGGTATGTGCTGGACTGTGAGCCGGGTGCCTTCCTGTACTATGGCTTTGACCATGAAATCTCCAAGGCGGAGTTTGAGGAGCGCATCAAGAATAACACCCTGACCGAGGTGTTGAACGCCGTGCCGGTGCACAAGGGTGACTGCTTCTTTATTCCGGCCGGCACGCTGCACGCCATTTGCAAGGGCATTGTCATTGCCGAGGTACAGCAGAACTCCAACGTGACCTACCGTGTGTACGATTACGGCCGTGTGGGGGCGGACGGCAAGCCACGCGCCCTGCACGTGGAGAAGGCGTTGGACGTGACCCTGCGCACCCCGCCTGTCAAGCATGACTTCGGCAGCCATCTGGCGCAGGGTGAATATTTCACCGTGGATGCCAAGAACGGCGCGTTTGAGGACACAGCGGACGAGAAGAGCTTTGTTTCGCTGCTCGTCACAGACGGCGAGGGTGAGCTGACCTGCGGTGGTGAGACCGTGGTCGTCAAGAAAGGCGACAGCTTCTTCCTGCCCGCAGGCAGCGGCAGCTATGCCGTGCGCGGTACCTGTCAGACCTTGGTGACAAGGGTGTGAAGTAAGACTATTCGCTTGGCAGCGAACATCGGGATAGAAAAACACCGCAACTTAGAAATCAATCTGTGCTGGATACGCAAGCAAAACGGATGAAAGAGTTTATAAAAGCAAGCTGGTAAGGATACACATAATAATAGGTGAAGTAATATAAGGCAATACCGCATAATTCTAAGTACCGATACGGCGAGCAAGGTGCGGCAGCCGCCGGAACGGTGCTTAAGCCGTCAGGCGGGAATTGTGCGGTATTGCTATAAATTTTATGCTGTACCTGATACATTGCAAACAGCAGAAAAACTAGTACAGAGATATTTCATTGAAGAACTTACACTGAATCTCTCTGTTTGAGACAGGAACTTTTCCGCTATTGGCATATAGTCGGAATAAAAAACTTCTAATGCAAAACACCGCTGATTCCTTTACTGAAATCGGCGGTGTTTTTTTAACTTCAAAAATTCACAAAAAGTTCAAATAATTAGTGCAAGGTTTTTGCACTAATTACATTTAAGATGGGGTTTAGAGAAATGAGAGGAGGTGATGGAGTGTCTGACGTCGAAATACGCCGCAATGAAATTATTGAGCTTTTATATACATATAAAAAATAGCGCCTCAATCCGATTGCATACAGCAACAGATTAAAGGCGCTGTTTTGTTGTCCTGCACATTAAAGACAACAATGTGCCCAAAACGGCTCACAACACTTTTAGATCGAAAATCGAGGCGTTTTATCGCGTTGAGTTCCCTGTGTTTTACCCCCGTATTTACCCCCATTTGGGAGTAAAGTACATGGATTTATGTGGATTTACATGAAATGGAGGATGGCTTAAAACAGCGTATCTATGAAAATATATTGAGGTTTTTGGAGAATTATAGATATATAAAAAGTACCGCTGAAGCTACAATGCCTAATTTCATATTTCAAAATTCTCCTTTGAATTTTTGCTGAATTTTTGTCATGCGGGATCGGCGCACAGGCCGATTTGCATATATAAATGTATTATAGCAGATGCGTTCTTTTCTCTCAAGCCGTTTTTGAAATAATCTTCCCCGGGGTGCGCCGCCTGCGCAGAAAAACCGCAAAAATTTCCCGGAAACCCGACGATCTGTTCTTTTTTTGTCCACAATTATGCGGTATAATACTCTTGTATCGATACCGCCGCAGGCGGGCAAGGAGGAAACTAAGATGGCAAATGAGAAAATTCTGGTCGTTGATGACGATAAAAATATCTGCGAGCTGCTCCGACTGTATCTGGTCAAGGAGGGCTACAACGTGACGATGGTCCACGACGGCGGCGCAGCGCTGGCAGAGTTCGACAAGCTGCACCCGGATCTTGTGCTGCTGGACGTTATGATGCCGGTCATGGACGGCTGGGAGGTCTGCCGCAAGCTCCGCGCCAAGGACAACACCCCCATCATCATGCTGACCGCTAAGGGCGAGACCTACGACAAGGTGCTGGGTCTTGAGCTGGGCGCGGATGACTACATCGTCAAGCCGTTTGACGCCAAGGAGGTCACGGCCCGCATCAAGGCCGTGCTGCGCCGCTCCTCCGCCAAAGAGGAGGAAAACAAGGGCGTTTACGACTTTGACAATCTTCACCTTGACATGAACCGCTATGAATTGAAGGTCAAGGGCAAGGTCGTTGAGGCCCCGCCGAAGGAGCTGGAGCTGCTGGCCTGCCTGGCCGGTCACCCGAACCGCGTCTACACCCGCGACCAGCTGCTGGACGAGGTCTGGGGCTTTGAGTATTACGGCGACTCCCGCACGATCGACGTCCACGTCAAGCGCCTGCGTGAAAAGCTGGAGGGTGCGTCCGAGCAGTGGAGCCTGAAAACCGTCTGGGGCGTCGGCTATAAGTTCGAGGTCAGGGAATGAGCCGCCGCAACACGATCAGCCGCGAATTTTTCGCGACCATCGCCGCCGTGCTCGTGCTGGGGCTCAGCGTTATGTGCGCGATCCAGACGGCACTGTCGGCTGCGTACTTCATCGGGGAGCGCAAAAGCTCGCTGACTGATGTGCTCAACGGCGCGACAGCGCTGAGTGAGCGATTCGCCGATGAGGGCTCCATCGTCACAAAGCCCCTGCAGGGGGAGGATGTGCTGGAACGCGCCCACAGCGGGTTTGAGCTGTTCAACACGGCCTCCGGTGCGCTGGTGTTCATCGCCGACGAGAACGGCCAGATCCTGCTGCATACGGGGGACGACGCCTTTACAGGCGCAGGCGTGCCCGCGTCCTACATTGACGAGCTGAACGAGGGAAACGACATTTTTGAGACCGGCACGCTGGACGGTGTCTACTGCGCCAAATATTACACGGCGGGCCGCCGCATCACGGTGGGCGGGCAGGACGGCTACCTGTTTGCCGCCAGCCCGATGGCTGCGCTGGGCAGCTACATGACCGATATGCTGACGATGTTCGGCATCTCGGCGGCGGTCATCCTGATTTTGTGCAGCATCCTGTGCTGGGTGCTGGCCAAGCGCATCACCGGCCCTATTGAGGACATCAGTGAGGCCGCGCGCCGCCTGGGCAGCGGGGACTTTACGGCCCGTGCGCCGGTGGACGGCTGCGTGGAGCTGGCTGACTTTGCGACCACCTTCAATAACATGGCTGCGCGGCTGCAAACCATCGACAATTCCCGCGGGCAGTTCATGGGCAACATCGCCCACGAGCTGCGCACGCCCATGACGACCATCAAGGGCTTCATCGACGGCATGCTGGACGGCACGATCCCGCCCGAGGAAACAAAGCATTATCTGGGCATCGTCTCGCAGGAGACGGGCCGCCTGGCGCGGTTGGTGCAGAACATGCTGGATATTACCAAGCTCGAGGCGGGCGAGGTGCCCATCCACGCGCAGACCTACGATCTGTGGAAAACCGTCACCGACGTCGTGCTCTCCGACGAGCAGCGCATCGAGGACGGCAAGATCGACATCCAGGGTCTGGGCGGCGATCCGCTGCTGATTTACGCGGACCCGGATTTTGTGCATCAGGTCGTGTATAATATTGTGGATAATGCCATCAAGTTCACCCCGGCGGGCGGCACGATCAGCTTTGCCGCCGAGCGCCGCGGCAATATGGTGGAGGTGCGCATCGAGAACACGGGCGCAGGCATTGCCCCCGAGGCTCTGCCCTTTGTGTTTGAGCGGTTCTACAAGGAGGACCGCTCCCGCGGCATGAACACCCGCGGCAGCGGACTGGGGCTGCATATCTGCAAGATTCTGATCAACCTTTCCGGCGGCCAGATCCACGCCGAGAGCGAGGAAGGCAACTGGTGCCGGTTCGTGTTTACGCTGCCGGCAGGGCAATAAGCAATCGCATAACAGACGCTGCACAAAAGCGGCGTCTGTTTTTTGTGCGTGAGAAAGGCTTCCCCCCTCGGGGGAAGCTGTCAGCGGCCCCGCCCGCTGACGGATGAGGGGTAGGTGTGCCACGGCAACCCGGGAACGGGCAATCGCGGCGAACTCGCCCCTCATCCGGCCCTGCGGGGCCACCTTCCCCCAAAGGGGAAGGCTTTTTTGGGTAAACCTGTAAGATTTCCCGTCCCGTCCCGGTCTATATAGTTGGAACGACAAAAAAGGAGGAACCACCCATGAAGGACCGGGAATTGACCCGCCTGCTGCAGGCACACCCGGAGGAGGGCCTGGAGGCGGCGATGCTTGAATATGCGCCGCTCGTCAAGGGCATTCTCTGCCGTATCCTGCCGCAGAACCCCTGTGACCGGGAGGAGTGCATGGCCGACGTGTTCGTCGCACTCTGGCGAAACGCCGCGAAATTGGAGGCCGCTTGCACACCGCTGCGCCCCTGGCTGGCCGTCGCGGCGCGCAACCGCGCCATTGACTGCTACAACGCGCTGCGCCGCCGAGAGACGGTGACACTGGACGACGGTCTGGCTGAGACGCTGGGCGAGCTGGCCGAGTTTGACCGCGCGACCACCGAAGCCGCCGACCTTGTCGGTGCGCTGGTGGCGGCTATGACGCCGCCGGACCGGGATATTTTTCTGCGCAAATATTATCTGCTGCAATCGGGTAAGGAAATCGCCGCTGCGCTGGGTATGAGCGTGGAGAGCGTCAACACCCGGTTGAGCCGCGGACGGGACCGCCTGCGCCGTGAACTGACCGAGAAGGGAGTGTACAGCCATGCGTGACAAAAATTTTGATGTGGATTTGTTGAAAACGCTGAACGGCCAGCCTATGCCGGAGACCCCGCTGACCGACGACGAGTTTACCCGCGTGCTGGACGCTGCCTGCGGGCGGCTGCCGCAGAAAAAGCCCGCCGGGCACCGCCGGTTCCCGTGGGGACGGGTGGCCGCAGCCGCCGCGGCCTGTCTGGCCGTGGGGCTGGGCAGCATCAACTTTGCCGCGCCCGCTGTGGCCGAGCAGATGCCCGTAGTGGGCAGCCTGTTCAGTTGGCTGAACCGCGGCGGGCAGGACGACTATGTTTCGCTGCAAAGTGAGCAGCTGAACAAATACGCCGAGACGGTGGAATCCACTGCCGAGAGCGCCGACAGCCCCTACACCCTGACATTGGGGCAGGTCTTCAACGACGGCGACTGGCTGCGCATCAGTTTAATGCTGACGAGTGAGGATGACAGCTTGGCCGGGTTCAACGCCATCGGCCCCCGCGAGGACGCCGTAGAAAAGGCACTGCAGAACGGCGGCGGGCAGTACGGCACGCTGGTGCTGGACAACGGCATTGAACTGAGCGGCGGCATTAACTTTGAAAAGCGCGACGACCATACCTTTGTGGCGGGCCTGAATTATGAGCTGTTCCTGACACACGATGATTTGGCCGGCCACACGGCAACGCTGACGCTGTCCGACCTGATGGCCTGCAATAAGAGCACTGTGGAGACCGACGGCAAGAGCTACTGGCACTACGATTACGCCGACCAGACCCCGCTGCCCGGCACCTACACGCTGACGTTTACGATCCCGGAAGTCAGCGACGCAGGCGTGCGCACGATGAGCACGCCGGTGGAGCAGGACGGTGTTACGCTGCAAAGCATCAAGGCCACGCCCGCTGCGACAAAAGTGCTGCTGACCTTCCCGCCGGAGCAGCACTGGGTCAGCGTAAAGCTCTACACGGAAGACGGCACAGAGCTGGGCCACGAGCGCGGCGAGGGCGGCTGGTGGACGGACGGCGCATGGACGGCCGACCCGGCGGACTTCGACCACCCGGAACAGAGCACCAAGGCCAGCTATGACTACTTTGCTGCCGTGCCGGAAAATTGCCACAGCCTGACGGTGAAGGTGTATGATTTTGATACGGATGCGGAATTGACGACGTTTACGGCGGAGCTGCCGTAAATTGCGAGAGGCTTCCCCCTCGGGGGAAGCTGTCAGCGGCTCCGCCCGCTGACTGATGAGGGGTAGGTGTGCCACGGCAACTCGGGAACGGGCAATCGCGGCGAACTCGCCCCTCATCCGGCCCTGCGGGGCCACCTGCTCCCCTTCTGGTGCTACGCGCCACCTCCCCCGTACCGGGGGAGTCTGTCCCTCGGGGGAAGGCAGGGAATCACTCTATAACCTCACACCCCGGAAAATACCACTCCAGAATCTCCCGCCACGTTTTGCCGTCCTCCGCCATTGCCTTTGCGCCGTACTGGCTCAGGCCGACGCCGTGGCCGTAGCCGTGGGTGGTGAAAACAAACGCATTCTCCCCGGCGTCATACGCCACGGTGAATGCCGCGCTCCGCAGACTGAACGCACTGCGCAGACGTGTGCCCGTAAACACCTGCCCGCAGACGGGCATCTGCGCCACATAGCCCGCGCTGTCCAACACGCCCTCGCCGAACCACCCGGCGGGGGCGTTTGGTATCTCGTCAGCGTCCAGGCCAAGCCCGGTCAGGATCGTGTATACCTGCTCGGCGCTGTAGGTGACGGACGTTTCGAACCCCGGCGCATCGGCGTCCCACGGCGACGCGACACCCTGTAAGTACGGCACGGCGGTCAGCCACACGTTCTGGCTTGCCTCGGTCTGCCCGGCGCTGCTGCTGTGGTAACAGGCCGCGGCAGGCGCACCGTCCCAGCACAGCACGGCCCCGGAGACCTCGTCTGCCAGCGCGGCCAGCCTGCTGTAATACGCGGCAAAATCGCCGCCCCACCGCGCGCGCAGCACCTCGGCGCTCGTCCAGCCCGCGCACTGGGCGCTGTTGCAGGTGAATGCCGCGCCGCCCAGGCTCAGGGCATAGCTGTGAGCGGCGGCCATCTGGGCCAAGACCGCGTCGTCGGGCCAGTCGGGTGGCAGCTCGCTGGCGGCAGTGCCGATCAGAAACTCCTGCACGGATACGGTGATCTCCTCACCGCCGTCGTTCAGCAAAATCGGCGCATCTGCGTCAAAGCTGCGGCTCTCGGGCACGGCGGGCAGCACGGGCTGCGGTGTGGCGGCAGGGGTGTCAACGGCGTCCGGCAGCACAGGAACCGACGCTTCGGGCATCGCGGCGGCGGGCTTTGCCAGCGGCAGGGCGGCAAACGGCGCGGCAAACGCCAAAAGGCCGAGCACCACCGCCCGGCGCAATGTTTTCCTCAAGGGGCAGACCCTCCTTGCAATTTGCGGCGCACGGTTGTACAATAGGGATATTCCGCGCGGCCTGTCCCAATATACGCGGGGGCCGCCGCTGCTATGAAAGAGGAACACCATGAAAAATAAACATCCCCACGCCGCTGTGGTGCTGGTCCTGGGCCTGGCCATGGCGGGGCTGCATCTGGCCGACCTGCTGCTCTGGTCCGAGGCCGACACCGGCTTTGCCGCTGCCGGGTCGGTCTGGCTGCGGTACATCCCGTGGCTGGCGGCGTTTGCGCTGCCCTACCTGCCCGCGCGGCGGGCGGCGGCGCAGCCTGCCGGTCTGCAGGATACCAACAAGCCGCTGGGCGTCTGTATGGCGCTGGCCGGTGCGGCACTGCTGGCCTCCGGCGTGGCGGCGGGCAATACGGCCCGGTATGCCATCCTGTACCCGGAGGTACTCTCCGGGAGCTGCCCGGTCTGGGCCGCGTGGGCGGACCTGCTGCTGCCGATCTTTGCCGGTGCGTGGCTGCTGAACTACGCTGTGCGGGCGTTCAGCGGCTTTGGCCTGCAGCGCCAAAGGCTGGGCAGTTCGCTGCTGGCGGGCGCTGTGCCGCTGGTGTTTCTGTGGCGGCTCATCTGGCGGTTCCAGTTTGCGCCCGCGTCGCTCTGCCGTATGCCCTGCACGCTGCGGGTGCTGAGCGCTGCCGCCGCACTGCTGCTGGCTGTGGTGCTGATCAAAATTTTTCTTGTGCCGGGTCTGCCCTGTGGGCATACGCTCTACGCGGCGGGGACGGGTGCGTTCCTGCTCTGCACCGGACTGGAGCTGCCCCAGACCCTGTTTGAGGCCGCCCGCGGCATGCTGACCCTGCCCGACCTGCTGATCGGCATCGGCATCGGCCTGTTCGGCCTGTGCGGTCTGGTGTGTGCGTGGGAAGCGTGTGGGAAAGAGACGGAATAAAGCAAAAAACACTCCCACTTCCGGTAAGAAACTGTTTTTATTCCTCATCCTCCACGCAAAGCCCGTCCAGATATACCTTTGCCGCGCTGTAGCGGTCCAGCACGAGATCTGCCGGGGCGGGCGGCTCGCGCAGGGGCAGGGCGGGGGAGAGCGGCAGCCGCACCGCGGCGGCCCAGGGACCGCTGCCGGTGGCTGTGACATACGCCCCGCAGCGGTGCAGCAGCGCGGGCAGGTCGCCGGGCATCCGCGCCGGATCGCCGCCCTGCAGGGCCAGCACCGCAGCACCCTGCTGCGCCGCCAGCCGTATGGCGGCGCGGCGCTCACTGCGCAAAACTCCGCGCAGGAACGTCAGTACGGTGCCCTGCAGAAGCGCCCGGGGCACGGCAGCGGGCAGCGGGGCGTATGCCGGGCAGAAGTACAGCCACCCCGCACGGCAGTCCGCCAGCTCCCGCACGGCGGCGCAGAGCGCGTCCAGCTCGGCGTTCAGCTCCAGTGCGCGGGGCGGCGGGGGCGCGGTCAGGGCCTCCGCCGTCAGCACCAGCCGCAGCGACGGCAGAATGTCCGCCCCGCGGGCCGCCGCAGCCGCCAGCGCCGCGCGTGTCGGGCCGAAAACCGGCATGAGCACTCCCTCACCTTCTGTGCAAATTCTGGGGTTAGTCTGCCCCGCAGGAAACGGTTTTGCGCTGGAAATGGATGGGATTTCAAAATTTCTGTGGATTTTTTGAAAAATCGTGTTAAAAGAATAACAGACCCCCTTGCAGAATTGTGAAAAATGGGGTACAATAATACCATACCGACGAGCGGGTGACCGCTCATAAGGTGAAAAAGACAAATCTTGGGAGGATTTCACTATGGCTGTTAAAGTTGCTATCAATGGTTTTGGCCGTATCGGCCGTCTGGCTTTCCGTCAGATGTTCGAGGCTGACGGTTACGAAGTTGTCGCCATCAACGATCTGACCAGCCCCGCTATGCTGGCTCACCTGCTGAAGTACGACACCGCACAGGGCTCTTTCCTGGGCAAGATCGGCGAGAACAAGCACACCGTTGAGGCTGGCGAGGATTACATCGTCGTCGACGGCAAGAAGATCACCATCTACGCAATTAAGGATGCTAAGGATTGCCCCTGGGGCGAGCTGGGCATCGACGTCGTTCTGGAGTGCACCGGCTTCTACACCAGCAAGGCTAAGGCTGAGGCTCACATCCAGGCTGGCGCCCGCAAGGTCGTTATCTCTGCTCCCGCCGGCAACGACCTGAAGACCATCGTCTACTCCGTCAACGAGAAGACCCTGACCGCTGAGGATCAGGTCATCTCCGCTGCTTCCTGCACCACCAACTGCCTGGCCCCCATGGCCGACACCCTGAACAAGACCTATCCCATCGTCTCCGGCATCATGACCACCGTTCATGCTTACACCGGCGACCAGATGATCCTGGACGGCCCGCAGCGCAAGGGCGACCTGCGCCGCGCTCGTGCCGGTGCCCAGAACATCGTTCCTAACTCCACCGGCGCTGCCAAGGCCATCGGCCTGGTCATCCCCGAGCTGAACGGCAAGCTGATCGGCTCTGCTCAGCGCGTTCCCGTCCCCACCGGCTCCACCACCATCCTGGTTGCCGTTGTCAAGGGCAAGGACGTCACCAAGGAGTCCATCAACGCTGCCATGAAGGCTGCTGCCTCCGAGAGCTTCGGCTACAACGAGGATCCGATCGTCTCCTCTGACGTCATCGGCATGCGCTACGGCTCTCTGTTCGATGCCACCCAGACCATGGTCGCCAAGATCGACGACGACACCTATCAGGTTCAGGTCGTTTCCTGGTACGACAACGAGAACTCCTACACCTCTCAGATGGTCCGCACCATTAAGTACTTCGCTGAGCTGTAATCTGCGAGTAGCTTAATTGCGAATTGAATAGCTGAAAACGCCCCTTCCGGGTCAAACCGGAAGGGGCGTTTTTGTGCGTCGTATATGACCGGCTTTAGGAAGTAGCACCCAAAGAAGTTTTGCGCAAATATGCGCAATCGGTTGACAATATATGAACAAACTGTTACACTTATTGTGAACCCTAACAAAAAGAATGGAGGAAACAAAATGCTGCAATCCCTGAAGCAGAAAACCCTGGTCGGCAAGCTGTGGGCCATCATCGTCCTGGCTGTGGCAGCCATTTTCATCGGCGTGGTGTTCGGGCCCGGAATCGCAAAAATGATCGCTGGGCCGACCTATTTCACACCGCTGGATGACCATGACGTCCTTTCCCTGCAAGGACAGTATCTCGAAGCGGACATTGACACCCTGATTGACTACTATGCCGAGACCGTCCGCAGCGAGAGCGGCAAGCGCGATGAGGTCTCCGCGCGCGAGTACATTATGCCCATCAACACCCCCGACGCCACCGTCTACATCGGTGTGGAAGTGCCCAAGCCCAAAATCAGCGACGCCGAGGCGGTCGTTGCCGATACCGAGCGGCTTATCGATGACGAGGACGGCAGTTATGAGTGGGACGGCTCCTACGTGTCGGTGCGCGGCACGCTGCAGCCCATGGATGATGAGACCCGGCAGCTGTGGGAAGATTACTTCATTGACGCCGGTTTTAGCTATGATGATATCGGTCTGTTTGACGACTGCACAGCCCTTCCGCTGGTGCTGACCGACGGCGAAATCGACGGCCAGGACACGTTTGTGTATGGCTTTATGGGCGTCATCGGCGTTCTGCTGGTGGTGCTGGCAATCTGGTTCGTGATTCATTCCCTGACCGGCGGCTTCCAGAAGCAGATTCGCAACTACATCAAGGCTTCGGACGACCCGCAGGCCACCGAGCAGGCTCTCGACCGCTTCTACGAGGACACGATGCAGGAAGGCAAGGTCCGCATGAGCCGCAGCTGGCTGATGTACGACAAGGGCGGCAATTCCTGGGTGCTGGCCGGTGACGACGTGGTCTGGGCCTACCAGTACACAGTGCGCCACAAGGCTTACGGCATCCTGACCGTGAACAAAGAGCTGATGGTGCGCGTTTTCGGCGCGAAGGAGAAAAGAGCCTGCCACGATATCTACGTCCGTAATGAGGACGAAGCGCAGGAAATTTTGCAGCAGATGGCCCGCACCTACCCAGATGCGCTGATCGGCTACGACCAGGACATTGAGCGCAAGTATCACGCCAACCCGGCGGCGTTCCATCAGGCGGTTATCACTGCCCGCCATGCCCCAGCTGCCCCGGCCCAGCCCGCCGAGGCCCAGGCAGGGGTGACAGGCGAGCCGGAGAGCAAGCCGCTGTATACCTAAAGTAAAAATTGCCCGGTGGCACTTGATGCCATCGGGCAATTTTTGGGCAAAATTTACTTCTGCGCTTTTTTTTCGGCTTTCTCCGCAAACGCAATCATCTTGCTGTACGTTTCCTCGCTCAGGTCGTGCTCGACCTTGCAGGCGTCTTTGGCGGCAACATCCGGGTCAACGCCCAGCGCCACAAAAAAAGCGGTCAGCTTGCGGTGGCGGCCATAGATGCGCTGTGCGATCTCCATACCGGGCTGCTCCAGCTTGATGAAACCGTCCGGGTCCATCGAAATATACCCGTTCTCACGCAGATTTTTCATCGCCACACTGACACTCGGCTTTGAGAATCCCATCGCAACGGCTATGTCGATGGAGCGCACAGAGCCTTTCTGCTCCTGCAGCATCAGAATTTTTTCCAGATAGTCCTCTGCGGATTCGTGAATGTTCATGGGCAAAGCCCCCTTCCAGACTGAAATACTGTTCAAATTGTTATTACTTACATCATACCACACCGCGCGGTGCTTTGCAAGGCTGAATCAAAACGGTTCCGCTAAATGTTGCTGCGGCGTCGCCGGTCAAAAGCACGGTGTCGTCCCGCTGTACACACACCTCCAGCGTGCCGCCCGGCAGCTGTACTAAAATCGGTGCGCCGCGCGGACAGCGGCCTGTCAGCACCGCCGCCGCGGCCACGGCGCAGGCCCCGGTCCCGCAGGCCAGCGTGGCCCCGCTGCCGCGCTCCCACACCGTCACAGCCAGCCCGGTGGGGCTGATGGGCTGGGCAAACTCCACATTGATGCCGCCCGGGAACGCCGGGTGGTGCCCCAGCGCACGGCCCCAGGCGGCCAGCTCCGTCCCGGTGGGCGGCGGCTCGTGCGTAAAGAGTACGCAGTGCGGGTTGCCCACGGCTACACAGTGCACCCTCCACGCGCGCCCGCCTGCGCAGAGCGGCACATCCAGCAGCGGTCCACCGCCCAGCCCCACGGCCCCCACGGCGTCCGGTGCTGCCGTAAAGCGGCCCATCTCGACCTGCCACAGCCCGTCCCCGACCCGGTGCAGCACCCGCTGCCCGGCTGAGGGCGTGTCGATACGGATACAGTCCCGCCGCACGCCGTGGGTGTATAAAAATTCCGCCGCGCAGCGCACACCGTTGCCGCACATGACCCCCTCGCTGCCGTCGGCGTTGAACATCCGCATGGCCGCGTCGCCGTCGGCCCGCAGCGGGGGACAGAGGTAGATCACCCCGTCCGCACCCACCGAAAAATGCCGCCGCGACAGCTGCACCGCCCACGCGGCGGCGTCGGGCGGCAGCCCCGCAGCGCGGCAGTCAATGTAGATATAATCGTTGCCCGCGCCCTGCATTTTGGTAAAATTCAGCTTCACTTGCCCACCTCCCCGCAAATCCTATGCAATGTGGCATAAAATTAACACTTACCCCCTTGACATTCACCCGCAGATACGCTATATATTAAATGTATATCTGTGTTTATAAAGGAGTTAAATTATGGATTCCGAAGTTTTCAGCCGCATCCGTGACTATCTGGCCGACCAGCTTGAGGTCGAGCCTGAAAAGATTACCCCCGACAGCGACATTGTCAACGATTTCGGCGCAGACAGCCTTGACGTTATTGATATGATCACCACCTTGTCCGACGAGTTCGGCGTTGAGATCCCCGATGAGGACATCGAGAACTTCCACACCGTCGGTGATGTGGTCAACTATCTGGAGGAGCGTATCTGAGCGCCTGTCCCCGGTTTTATAAAGTGTGAGGAAAAGAGAAATGGCAAACGATAAGAAAAAAATGGTCGAGGCGATCACCGCTCAGGAGGTCGACTTCGCCCAGTGGTACACCGACATCTGCACGAAGGCCGAGCTGGTCGAGTATTCCAGCGTCAAGGGCTTTGTTGTGCTGCGCCCCTATGGCTACGCCATCTGGGAAAACATCCAGAAAAATCTGGACGCTCGCTTCAAGGCCACCGGCCATGAGAACGTGGCCATGCCCGTGCTCATCCCCGAGAGCCTGCTGAAAAAGGAGGGCGAGCTGGTCAACGGCTTTGCGCCCGAGGTCGCCTGGGTCACCGCCGGCGGCAGCGACCCGCTGGAGGAGCGCCTTGCGGTGCGCCCCACCAGCGAGACGATGTTCTGCGACCATTTCAGCCATGTGCTGCACTCCTACCGCGACCTGCCCATGCTGTACAACCAGTGGTGCAGCGTCGTCCGCTGGGAGAAATCCACCCGCCCGTTCCTGCGCACCCGTGAGTTCTGGTGGCAGGAGGGTCACACCATCCACGAGACCGCCGAGGAGGCCAAGGCCGAGACCGAGCAGCAGCTGAACTGCTACGCCGATTTTGCCGAGCACGACCTGTGCATCCCCGTTGTCAAGGGCCGCAAGACCGACAAGGAGAAGTTTGCCGGTGCCGAGGCGACCTACACCATCGAGGCGATGATGAAGGACGGCAAGGCCCTGCAGAGCGGCACGAGCCACTACTTCGGTGACAAATTCAGCCGCGCCTATGACGTGACCTTCACGGGCCGCGACAACACCCTGCAGTATCCGTTCCAGACCTCCTGGGGCGCGTCCACCCGCCTGATCGGCGCCATCATCATGACCCACGGCGACGACGACGGCCTGATCCTGCCCCCGGCCATCGCGCCCATTCAGGTCGTGATCGTGCCCGTGGCTGCCCACAAGCCCGGCGTGCTGGACAAGTGCCGCGAGCTGGCCGCCGAGATCGGAAAGTATGCCCGCGTCAAGCTGGACGACAGCGACAAGCAGCCCGGCTGGAAGTTTGCCCAGTGGGAGATGAAGGGCGTGCCCGTGCGCCTGGAGGTCGGCCCCCGCGACATCGAGAACGGCCAGTGCGTGCTGGTCCGCCGCGACACCCGCGAAAAGCAGTTTGTGAAGTTTGAGGAGTTGGCCACGGCCATCCCCGCTGCCATGGAGGCCCTGGCAAAGGACCTGTATGACCGCGCCCTGCAGAACCGCGAGAACCGCACCTACAGCGCCACCACGATGGACGAGGTCAAGCAGCTTGCCAAGGAGCACACCGGCTTTATCAAGACGATGTGGTGCGGCGACCTCGCCTGTGAGGAGGCCATGAAGGCCGACGCTGGCCTGTCCAGCCGCTGCATGCCCTTTGCCCAGGAGCACCTGAGCGATGTCTGCCCGGTCTGCGGCAAGCCCGCCCAGAAGATGGTCGTCTGGGGCGTAGCGTACTAAGGCAACACCGCACAATTCCCGCCTGACGGCTTAAGCACCGCTCCGGCGGCTGCGGCACGGCATCTGCGTTGCCAAAATGCTCGATAAGACATCCAGTATTATCTGCGCTTTTGGCTTAGCAGCTGCCGCACCTCGCTCGCCGTATCGGCACTTAGAATTATGCGGTATTGCCCTAAGAAAAAAGCGGTGCCCCGGCACCGCTTTTTTGTTTACAACCGTAGGGGCGGATTCCATATCCGCCCGTCAAGCGGCGGCACGGCTCGGGCGGATATAGAATCCGCCCCTACGATACAATGATGAAAATTTTAGTTGCAACTTTATTAGTCTACGCCCTCGGCCTGCTGTTTACAGCGGTGGGCAGTCGGCTGGCGGGGCGGTGCACTACCTGGTGCTGCGCCCTGCTTGGGCTGCCCATGTGGGTCGTGGGCGGTACGGTGGCACCGTTCTGCCTGGCGCTGCCGCAGCTGATGCTGGCATTTCTGGCGGCGGGCATGTCGGTCACGGCGCTGGCCGTCGGCACCGCACTGGCGGGCGCTGTCACGAATCTGGGGCTGGCGCTCTCCGTCTGCCTGCTGCGCAAGAGGCACTGCGCCGTGGCGGACCGGGACGAGTTCTGCCGCAAATGCCTGCTGCTGCTGGCGGCCTGCGGCGTGCTGGCCGTGTTTGTGCGGGACGGCGAATTGAGCTACACCGGCACCGGACTGTTGATGCTGCTGTTCGTGCTCTTTGTCATGATGAGCATTGTGTTCCAGCACAAATTCACCTACGGTGATACGATCAAGGCGGTCTCCACGTCCGAAAAGCACCCCAGCCCGCAGCTGGCCGCGCAGGAATACGGCTACACCGCCCACACGATGGCCTTCCCTGTCATGAACGTCCGGAACGCACTGACAAATCTGGCAGGCGTCGCGGGCGGGCTGGCCCTGCTGGCGGGCGGTGCACAGGCGCTGCTCTACAGTGCCACGACGCTGGCAAACCTCACAGGCACGATCCAGGCCCTCTGGGCGGCGACGCTCATCAGCTTCGGGTTCTGTATCCCTCTGCTGGTCGAGGCGCTGAATCACCCGCTGGGCTCGGTCTGGAAGTGGTTCTCGGTTCGCTGCCGCTACTACCCGCCGGATTCGCTGCCCATCCAGCTTTTGAACAGCGCAATCCTGAACCTGACGCTGGCGCTGCCGATTTCCAGCCTGATGTACCGCCACAAGCTGCCCGTCGGTGCGCAGTTCCGCAGCTATGAAGTCCCCGTCTGCGCCGCCATGGCGCTGGTGCTGTTGCTCCCGCCGCTGTGCAGGCACAAGCTGAAGCGCGGGCAGGGGTGGATGTGTTTGGCGCTGTATTTTGCGTATCTGGCCGCCGCGTTGTTGCTGCCAAGAGCCGGGGCGTAAAGGATGTATGCTTCTGCTGTCGAAAACTTGTGCGGAGGGGTCAAGACCCCTCCCTACGATACCGCTTTCCAGGGTTCTGTAGGGAGCGGTCTTGACCGCTCCGTGCCCGCTTACCATTGTGACACACAATAAAAATCCCGCAACACGGTAGGGGCCGCACATGTGCGGCCCGCAGCCTTCCGGCAGAACCCGTCCGCCGTACATTCCACGGGCCGGGCATGCCCGGCCCCTACAACGCAGCAGCGGCCCACGCTTCGTATCTCCCGAAGCGTGGGCCGCTGTTTTATTTGCTTATCTCCGCGCAAGCCTCTTTAATGATCTCGCGCTCGACGAAATGCAGCTTTTTGCCGTTGATCAGCTGGTAATCCTCGTGCCCCTTGCCCGCAAACAGCACAATGTCGCCGGGCTCGGCCATTTTCACCGCGGCGTAAATCGCCTCGCGGCGGTCCGTGATGCAGGTGTAGGGTGCGTCGGGAGCCATGTGGCCCGCAATGTCGCGGATGACGTCCTCGGGCGGCTCGTTGTCGGGATTGTCACTCGTGATGATCGTATAGTCAGCGTAGGCGCTTGATGCGTCGGCCAGTTCCTTGCGGCGCACCTGCGTGCGGCCACCCACCGACCCAAATACACAAAGTAAACGGTGCGGATTGTACGCCCGCAGCGTTTTCAGCGCACTGGTCAGGGCCAGCCCGTTGTGGCTGTAGTCCACAATGAAGGTGCGCCCGGGCAGACCCTCGACGACTTCAAAGCGGCCCTGCACGGGGGTGTGGGCCAGCGTGGCGGCGGCTTGGGCAGGCGTCACGCCGAACGCGCCGCACAGTGCGACGGCGCACAGCGCATCCGAAGCGCTGAACGTGCCGGGGGACATGACCTCGATGTGGGTCGTTTCGCCCGCGTGTACGCAGTCAAAGTCAACGCCGAGGGCGGTCTGGCTGCGGTACTGTGCCAGATTCTGCCCGTGATAGTCGGCGGCATTCTGGATGCCAAAGCTGATCTGTTCGCCTTTAAAGCCCTTGCGCATGAAATCACTGTAGGGGTCATCCACGTTGTAAACCATCGTGCGGGCGTTGTATTCTGCAAACAGGCGGCGCTTGGCGCACTTGTAGTCCTCAAAATCGGGGTGCTCGCCGGGGCCGATGTGATCCTCCGACAGGTTCGTGAAGGCCACGACCTCAAACGGCACGCCGTCCACGCGGTGGTGGCGCAGCGCCTGGCTGCTGACCTCCAGTACGCAGTGGCGCACGCCCGCATCCAGCATCTTGCGGAACAGCCGGTGCAGCTCGAGACTCTCGGGCGTTGTGTTAGCGGTGGCCTCGTGCACGCCCGCAATGTCGACGCCGTTGGAGCCGATGTAGGCGCAGGGCAGACCGGCCTCGGTCATGATGGCCGCGGTCAGCAGGGCGGTGGTCGTCTTGCCCTTTGTGCCCGTAATGCCGATGAGGTGCAGCTCGTCGGCGGGGTTGCCGTAGAAATCCGCACCGATGACGGCCAGCGCCGCGCGGGTGTCGTCGGTGACGATCTGCACGGCGTCCGCGGGCAGGTCGACCCTATGCTCCACCAAAAACGCACGACAGCCGTTTTGGTAGGCGCTTTCGGCGTAGGTATGCCCATCCAGCCACGCACCGACAAGGCAGACGAACAGCGAGCCGGCGCAAGCCTTGCGGGAGTCGTAGGTGATGGCGGTGATGTCCGTTTCGGAGGTACCTGTGTGGGAGATATGTTGGACAAGGTCGTTTAATTTCATGTGAAACTTCCTTTTTATTAAAAAGCCTTCCCCCGAGGGGGAAGGTGGCGCAAAGCGCCGGATGAGGGCAAGGCTTGCGGGATTGTCCCGTTTGCAGGCTGTAGTGGTAAGGTCGCCCCTCATCAGTCACCTTTGGTGACAGCTTCAGTCTACGCGCTAAGAACCGCCTTCGGCGGTTGCGCTCCGACACGCGCCTGCGGGCGCAGCCCCTAGGGGGAAGCCTTTACTCACTTGTGTACCGGGTAATACGTCTTAAACTTCTTGAACTGCCTTCTCAGCTGCTCCAGCACGCAGGCATAGCGCACGGGGTTCCACAGCAGGTCGGGCTTGTACAGCAGACTGCACGCCTCCTTGCCCTGCGCTTTCAGCGCCTTGGCGCGGGCGACGAGGTCCTTGTCCTCGGTGTAGGTGAAGGCCACCTGCGCGGGGACGTGGTGCCAGAATACCTCGTTCTTGTTCAGCACGCAGTCGGTGCCGCCGTCGTTCCACTTTTCCACAACCAGCCTGGCAATGTTCATGCCGGTGGCGGTCACATAGTAGTTGCTGCGGCCCTGGCGCAGGTTGATCTCAAACACGCGGTAGTCGCCGGGGATGCCGCTGTACTTGATGTCAAAGTTGGAAAAACCGGTGTAGCGGCAGGCCTCCAGCATTTTGCGGATGTTCTCCACCAGCGGCAGGGAGGCCGTGTCCTCGCTGACGATGGCGGCATGGTTGCCCAGGCCGTGGGGGGTGTGCTCCTCGACCATCGTATGGCCAAGGCACATGGCGCGGACCTTACCGTTCTCGTCGGAGAACGCCGTCAGCACGCGCATGTGGTCGTCGCCGCCCGGCACCATCTTCTGCAGGACCATGCGGTCCGGGTAGCCGCTGGCATAGATCGTTTTGACGATCTCGGCGGCCTCGGCGGGGGTGGCGGCAGTGTAGACCTTTTTCATCGTGTCAAACGGATGCTTCCAGTAATCAACGCTGGACGACGGCTTGACGATGATGGGGTAGGCAAAGCCCAATTTATCCTCGGTCAGCTCGGCGGCATCGACAGGTGCGGTCAGGATTTTCGAGTCGGGGTAGGGGATGCCGAACTTCTCGCAGACCTCGTAGAACTCGGCCTTTTTCTGGATGGAGCCGTACAGGTCGGCGGCAGGGCCGGGGGCAATATACTCGGTCAGCTCGGCCTTGCGGCGGATGATCATCGCGGCGTAATCGTCGGTGCAGCCGAACAGATAGAGCCGCTTGCCATTATGCTGTGCCGCAAACTCGTGCAGAATGCGCAGCATCGTGTCCTCGTTGTCCATATCGGGCACGGTGGTAAAGTGGATGATTTTGGAATACTTGGTCGGAGCCATCGGGTAGCGGCCATAGGCGTAGCTCTCGACGCCGTAAGCCTCATGGAACGCCCGGGCAAAGTTGTAGCAGTTCAGGTCTGCACCAAGGAATACAGGGATAATGTCGGACATGGGAAAGTACATCTCCAATTTTTCAAATTAGGCTTCCCCCTTGGGGGAAGGCTCATAAGATTCACGCGTCAAACTTCTCAAAGAACTGCTCATGCCAGGTCAGGAACGTGTAGGCAGTCCAGATCTTGCGGCGCTCGTGCTTGGGGTCGGCCAGCATGGCGACGAGCTTGTCCTGGTCGAAGTACTCCGCCGCCACATCGCTCATGAAACTCTTGCGCACCTTGGCGGAAAACGCCGGGTCCTCGAGCCACTTGGCAATCGGCACGGGGAAGCCCTTCTTCGTGCGGTTGGCCCAAGCGTCAGGCAGGGTCTTGTTGGCGGCGGTGCGCAGCACGGCTTTCGTGTCGCCGCGCAGCTTGTAGCTGTCGGGGTAGGTCTGGGCCTCGCGCAGGACCTCGCGGTCCAGATAGGGCACGCGCAGCTCAAGGCTGTGTGCCATGCTCATCTTGTCGGCCTTCAGCAGAATGTCCCCGGGCAGCCACAGGTTCAGGTCAAGGTACTGCTTCTTTTCCAGCTCGCTCAAGTCCTTGACGCGGTCATAGATCGGCGCGGCGACCTCGCGGGCCGTGGGGCCGACGCGGTACTTAGGTCTAAGAATGTCGTAGGCATCCTTCTCCTCAAAGACGTGCGCCTGGCCGATGAACCAGTCCTCGGGGCGGCCGCTGCCCTTGATGATGAAGTCGTGCCCCTTGAAGTAGGGCAGGTGCTGGCTGGCATCGCTGGCCAGATGGCGCAGCGGCGCGGGGATGTGCTTGTACTTCTGCATCAGCGGGGTGTCGGCGTACCACTCGTAACCGGCGTAGATCTCGTCCGCGCCCTCGCCGGACAGCACCACCGTGACATGCTGGCGCGCCAGCTGGCACAGGAAGTAGAGCGGCACGCTGGACGGGTTGGACTGGGGCTCGTCCATGTGGTACTGGATGTCGGCGAAGGCGTCGAGGCACTGCTCTTTCGTCAGCATCTCGCGGTAGTTCTTGATGCCGAGTTTCTGGCTCAGCTCGCCCGCCTCGGTGGTCTCGTCAAATTTATGCGTGCCGTCGGGGCTTGCAAAGCCGACGGAGAAGGTCTCGTCGGGCATCAGGCAGGCCGTGATATAGCTGGAATCGACACCGCCGGACAGGAACGCGCCCAGCTTGACGTCGCTGATGCGGTGGGCGGCCACGCTCTCCCGCACGCGGGCATCGATCTCATCGGCGGCGGCCTCGTAGGAGAGCGTCGTGGGGTGGCGGAAATCGACATCCCAGTAGCGCTCGATCTGCATCTTGCCGTCCCTGTAGGTGAACCAGTGGGCCGGGGGCAGCTTGTAGGTCCCCTTGAAGAACGTCTCGTTCATGGCGCTGTACTGGAAGGTCAGGTAGGGGCGCAGGGCCTCGGCGTTGACCTCGCGGCGGAAGCCGGGGTGCTCAAGCAGGCTCTTGATCTCGGAGCCGAACAGCAGCTCGCCTGCGTCGGTCTGGGTATAATAGAACGGCTTGATGCCGAAAATATCGCGCGCGCCGTACATCTCGTTCGTTTTCGTGTCCCATACGACGAAGGCAAACATGCCGCGCAGCCTGGCGGCCAGCGCCGTGCCGTACTCCTCATAGCCGTGGATGATGACCTCGGTGTCGCAGTGGGTCTTGAAGATGTGCCCCTTGGCCTGCAGCTCGGTGCGCAGGTCCATGAAGTTGTAAATTTCACCGTTGAACACGCAGACGACGGTGCCATCCTCATTGTACATGGGCTGCTTGCCTGCGGCCAGGTCGATGATGCTCAAACGGCGGAAGCCCAGCGCAATGGCCGTGCGCGGGTCGTCGCCGCTGATATGGTAGCCTTCCATATCGGGGCCGCGGTGGATGATGCGGTCCGCCATTCTGTGCAGGATGGCCTCGCGCTGTTCACGCAGACCGGTAAAGCCAACAAAACCACACATGGTACATTCCCTTTCTCTCTATAGGCGCAATCATAGGATTTTAACTTATATATTTGTATATTGTACCACAGATGAGGGAAAAAGAAAAGTAGACGGGGAAAATATGTGAAGAAAAGTGAAGCGCAAAATGGCTTCCCCCTCGGGGGAAGGCCTGACAAACAAAAGCGGCAGGATGCCGAAACATCCTGCCACAGAAATATAACGTTACGCTTCCTCTTCCGTCGTCACCTTATCGGTTTTCCCCTCGCCGTCCAGCGCTTCCTCCAGCGTGTGCCAGGCCAGCACGGCGCACTTGACGCGGGCAGGGACGTGGGCAATGCCCTGCAAAGCGGCTACGTCCTCCAGGTCGTCCAGCTCCTCGGGCGTGATCTTGCCCTTGATCATCTGGAAGTACAGGCTGATGAGGCGGTGCGCGTCCTCGACGGTGCGGCCCTTCACAAGGTCGATCATCAGCGAAGCCGACGCCTGCGAGATGGCGCAGCCGCTGCCGATAAACCCGGCGTCCTCGATTTTGCCGTCCTTCACGCGCAATTGCAGCGTGATGTCGTCACCGCAGCTGGGGTTGACACCCTCCAGACTGTGGGTCGCCCCCTCGACGGGGTGGCGGTTCTCTTTGCTGCGGCTGTTCTCGGTAATGATCTGGGTATACAGTTCGTTCAGGTTCACAGGCCCATCACCTTTCTGACATTTTCAAGATTTTCCAGCAGGGCGTCCACGTCCTCGGGTGTGTTGTAGATTGCCACGCTGGCGCGGCAGCAGCTGCCGATGCCCAGGAACTCCATCAGGGGCTGGGCGCAGTGATGCCCGGCACGCACGGCCACGCCGCCTGCGTCCAGAATCGTCGCTACATCGTGGGGATGTACGTCGTTGACATTGAAGCTGACAACGCCGTAGCGGCCCTCGGCCACAGGCTCACCGTAGACGGTCAGCCACGGCATGGCGCGCATACCGGCCAGCATACGGTCCAGCAGCGCATGCTCATGGGTCTCCATGGCCTCCCAGCCGATGCCCTTCATATAGTCGATGGCGGCGGCAAAGCCGACCTCGCCGCCGACGTTGCGGGTGCCGGCCTCAAACTTGCGGGGGCCGTCGGCCCAGGTCGCGCCGCTTTCATGCACAGCGCCGATCATATCGCCGCCGCTCATGAACGGGGGCATCTTTTCCAGCAGTCCGGCGCGTGCGTACAGCGCACCGACGCCCATGGGGGCGTACAGCTTGTGGGCAGAGCAGGCCGCAAAATCCACGTCCAGCTTCTTGACGTCCACGGGGGTGTGGGGCGCGCTCTGGGCGCAGTCCAGCACGACCACAGCGCCCACGGCGTGGGCACGCTTCACAATTTCTTCCACAGGCGCGCGCAGACCCAGCACGTTCGAGACCATCGCCACGGCGACGACCTTCGTCTTGGGGGTGATTTTTTTGTCCAGCTCCTCGGTGGTCAGGCGGCCGTTCTCGCCGGGATACATATAAACCAGCCTCGCGCCGGTGGCCTTGGCCACGCGCTGCCACGGCACCATGTTGGAGTGGTGCTCGGCCACGGAGATAACGATTTCATCGCCCTCATGCAGAAAATTCATGCCGTAGCTGTAGGCGACGAGGTTCAGGCTCTCCGTCGTGTTCTGGGTGAACACGATCTCGTCGTCCTCTGCGTTAAAGAACTGCGCTACGGTGTGGCGGGCTCCCTCGTGGGCGTCGGTGGCGCGCATGGCCAGCTCGTAAACGCCGCGGTGGGGGTTCGCGTTCTCTTTCGTATAGTAATCGACCACCGCGTTCAGGACCTGCATGGGGTGCTGGGTCGTGGCGGCGCTGTCCAGATAGACAAGGCGATTGCCGTTTTCGTCGGCAGCCAGAATCGGAAAATCAGCCGTCCAGTTCATCATTCAGCCTCCGTGCAACATTTTCACGTACTTCATCCTGCAAAGAATCCAACGGGATCTTATCAATGGCCGGGGCAAAGCGGGCGTCCACCATCAGACGGCGGGCCTGTGCTTCGCTCAGGCCGCGGGAGCGCAGATAGTAGAGCTTGTTCTCGTCGAGACGGCCTACGCTGGCGGCGTGCTGGCCTTCGACCTCCTCCTCACCGCAGAGGATGAGGGGGGCGGTACGGTTGCGGGCGCTGGGGCTGAACAGCAGCACGTCCTCGCTCTCATGGCCGACGCCGCGCTTGGCACCGCGCTGAAAATCGACAGTACCGCGCAGAATTTTATCGGCACTGCCGGTCAGCACACCGGCGGTGTGCATCTCGCACAGGGTATCCCTGCCGGTGTGGACGGACACGTCGTTGAAGTCCAGCACGTCATTGCCGTGGCCGAAGTAGACGGCATCGAGATCGTACTCGCACTTGTTGTGGTTCAGCAGCGTGCGGGCACCGCAGGCGACAACGGAGCCGCCCAGCTCAATGCGGACCTGCTCCACGCGGGCGGAGGTGCCCTGCTCAATGGCAACGGCGTTCCAGCGGCGGGCACGGTTGCCCAGCAGCTGCACCTGCACCAAAACTACATGCGCACCCTCGGCGGCGCGGATGCGGGTCAGGTTGGCGGAGACGCCGCCCTCGGCATCGCCGCGCACGACCTGCACGACGGTCAGGCTGCTGCCCGCCGCCGCGTCGATGGTCAGATAGGTCAGCGCGTGGGGGTGGTCGGCGTCGAGCGCCGTCTCAAACACGACGGGCGCGTCGGCGGTGCCGGTCACGGCCAGATGGTTGACAAGGTTGGCGTTTGCGGCCAGCCAGGCGTCGGTCTCGGCACCCATGCCGCTGGCGGCAAAGCTGCCGAAGTCAGCCGCGGCGGGGGCCGTCACACCGGCGGGCAGGGCAGGGGACAGCGCCTCGGCCTTAGCCCAGCCCGCGGCGGGCACGGCAGGCAGTGCCGCCGACGCCGGGGCATAATTCACGCCCAGCGGATTCCAGGTGGAAACCGGGAGGCGGTTCATGGTTGTAGTCATATATATCACCTTAAACTCAATGCTAAGGCTTCCCCCTCGGGGGAAGCTGTCCGCGAAGCGGACTGATGAGGGCAAAGCTTGCGGCAGCGACCCGTTAACGGGCAATCATGGCAAACGCGCCCCTCATCCGGCCTCGGGCGGGGCCTCGGCCATCTTCCCCCATCGGGGGAAGGCTTACAATCAGCCAATGCTTCCCTTCATCTCCAGATGAATCAGGTTGTTCATCTCCACCGCATATTCCAGCGGCAGCTCCTTGGCGATGGGCTCGGCAAAGCCGCCGACGATCAGGGCGCGGGCGTCCTCCTCGGTCATGCCGCGGCTCATCAGGTAGAAGATGGCCTCCTCGCTGATGCGCCCAATCTTGGCCTCGTGGCCGACGTCCACGGCATCACAGCGGATGTCCATGGCCGGGATCGTGTCGGAGCGGCTGCGGTCATCCAGCATCAGGGACTCGCAGCTTACGCTGGACTTGCTGCCCTTGGCGTTCGGCAGCACAACGACGGACGAGCGGAAGTTCGACACGCCGCCGTCGCGGGCAATGCTCTTGGTGGAAATATGGCTCGTCGTGTTCGGCGCGGCGTGCACGACCTTGGCACCGGTGTCCAGATCCTGCCCGGCACCGGCAAACGTGATGCCGGTGAACTCCATGCGGGCACCCTCGCCCTGCAGGACGCTCATCGGGTACAGGCAGCCCGTGTGGGAGCCGAACGAGCCGGAGACCCACTCAATCGTGCCGCCCTTTTCGACCCGCGCACGCTTGGTGTTCAGGTTGTACATATTCTTGGACCAGTTTTCAATCGTGGAGTAGCGCACGCGCGCACCCTCACCGACGAAAATCTCGACGCAGCCTGCGTGCAGGTTGGCGACGTTGTACTTCGGGGCCGAGCAGCCCTCGATAAAGTGCAGGTATGCGCCCTTGTCCACGATAATCAGGGTGTGCTCGAACTGGCCCGCGCCGGGGGCGTTCAGGCGGAAGTAGGACTGCAGGGGAATGTCCACATGCACGCCCGCCGGGACGTAGACGAAGGAACCGCCGCTCCACACAGCGCCGTGCAGCGCCGCAAACTTGTGGTCCGTGGGGGGCACGCACTTCATGAAGTGCTCCTTCACCATGTCGGCGTAGGGGCCGGTCAGGGCGCTCTCCATATCGGTGTAGACGACGCCCTGCGCTGCGACCTCCTCCTTGACGTTGTGGTAAACGACCTCGGAGTCGTACTGTGCGCCGACGCCCGCCAGGCTCGAGCGCTCGGCCTGCGGAATGCCCAGACGCTCAAACGTGTTCTTGATGTCATCGGGCACTTCGCTCCACTTGCCGCGCATCTCGGTGTTGGGGCGCACGTATGTGACGATATTGCGCATGTCCAGCCCCTCCAGGGAAGGGCCCCAGTTGGGAATGGACGCTTTGTTGTAAATGTCCAGCGCCTTCAGGCGGAATTCACGCATCCAGTCGGGATCGTGCTTTTCTTTAGAGATCTGCTCCACGATCTCTGCCGTCAGGCCGGAGTTGACCTCAAACGCCGCGTTGACCTTGTCCTTGATGTCGTAGACACTGCGGTCAATCTCGGCGACCTCGGTCTTTTCAGTCTCGAAGGCTCTCATTTGGCTTCGTCCTCCTTCAGCGCGGTGAAGCCTTCCTCAATGATCTCATTGACGAGGCTGCCGTCGCCGGTGCGGACAATGCGGGCGTCGTCCAGCACATGGACGTAATCGACCTGCAGACCCTCCAGGATCTTGGCGTTGTGGGTGATGATGATGAGGGCGTTGTCCGCGTTGTGGTACGCCTTGATGCCGCTGGCAACGGTCTTGACCGCGTCAACGTCGAGGCCGGAGTCGGTCTCATCCAGCAGGGCCAGCGCGGGCTTGAGCATGAGCAGCTGCAAAATCTCAGCCTTCTTCTTCTCACCGCCGGAGAAGCCGACGTTCAGATAGCGGTCCGCGTAGGACGGGTCCATGTTCAGGGCCTCCATCTGGGCGGCCATCTCGCGGCGGAACTTCATGACCTTGACGGGCTTGCCGGTCACAGCACCGGCAGCCGTGCGCAGAAAGCTCTCCAGCGTGATGCCGGGGATCTCCTCCGGCGTCTGGAAGGACAGGAACATACCCGCGCGGGCGCGCACGTCGGCGGTCTCGTGGGTGATGTCCTGCCCGCGGAAGATGATCTGACCGCGGGTGACGGTGTAGCGGGGATCGCCCATCAGGGCGCTCATCAGGGTGGACTTGCCGGCACCGTTGTGACCCATCAGTACGTGGGTCTCACCGGCGTTCACCGTCAGGTTCAATCCGTCGAGAAGGACCTTATTTTCCTCACCGACGACGACCTGTAAATCTTTGACTTCCAGCAGCGGGCTGCTCATGGAAAAAACACCTCCAAGTGGTATAACCGGGCTTTTGGGCACAAGTGTCCCCCGGATAGTTTTGCTCTACCGAACTATACTATACTATTTTTATAGGGATTGCAAGAGGGGAACGCAAGAAATTGACACAGAACGATGAAATCGGCCAATTTTCAGCCGATTCGGGGCAAAACAAAAAGGCTCGAAGCGAATGCTTCAAGCCTTGATGGCTGCCCCAGTCCGACTTGAACGGACGACACCCTGATTAACAGTCAGGTGCTCTAACCAACTGAGCTATGGGGCAATATTCAATTGCTGTCGCCGTCAGACGACTTTTATAGTATAGCAACCTCGAGCGCCATTGTCAAGTGGATTTGCGAAAAAAGTTGAAAAAGTTGAAAAAGGCCGCTCTGCCGCGGCGAGCTCCGATTTATCAAAACGAAAGCCGCATCTGGTGCCACGCGACATTTCCATGGGTGGATTTGTCCGTCACACCCTCATCCTGAAACCCGAATTTTGCGTAGTAGGGGAGCAGCCGCTCCTTGCAGGTCAGCACAAGCCCCTTGCGGCCCTGCTGCCTGGCATCGGCAATGGCCCGGCGGAGCAGCTGCCCCGCATAGCCGTGCCTGCGGTACTCCGGCAGCGTGTTGACGCCGAAAATCATCTGCCACGCGCCCTGCTCGTTGTGCAGGGCGGCGTCCTCGTACATCACATCCGTCAGGTCCGGCTCGTCCGTGACAAAGCCGTCCACAAAGGCAAGCAGCTTATCCCCCTCATACAGCAGCCAGAAGTGATTGCCGTAATACTGCACTCTGTCGATAAATTCCTTCTCTGTCGCGGCCTCTGCGGGCGGAAAGCATGCCGCCTCCACAGCGGTCAATGCGGCAATATCCTTCCGGGAAGCGTGCTTTATAACCATGCTCTGTTCCTCCTGGGGGCATAAGCTCTTACCCCTCTGTTATACCACAAAGGCATCGGCCCCCGGGCGTTTCAATACTTGAGAAAGAACCTGTTTACTTTTGCCCGTAATAAGCGTTGGGGCCGTGTTTTCTCATAAAATGTTTGTCCAGCACATGCTGCGGCGCGGGCAGGGCACCGGGGTCGATGGTCAGGGTCAGGATCGCCATGCGGGCGACCTCCTCGAGCACAACGGCGTGGTATACGGCCTGCGCGGCATCCTTGCCCCAGGTGAAGGGGCCGTGGCTGGCGCAGAGCACACCGGGCACATACAGCGGGTCGATGCCGCGGGCTTTGAACGTCTCGACGATGACCTTGCCGGTGTTCTTCTCGTAATCCTCGTCGATTTCCTCCGGCGTCAGCTCCCGCGTGCAGGGGACAGGGCCGTAAAAGTAATCGGCGTGGGTGGTGCCAAAGGCGGGCAGGTCGCGCCGCGCCTGGGCAAAGGCTACCGCGTGGGTCGAGTGGGTGTGCACGATGCCGCCCAACTGCGGGAAGGCCCGGTACAGCTCGAGATGCGTTTTGGTGTCGCTGCTGGGGTTCAAATCGCCCTCGACCTTGTTGCCGTTCAGGTCCATAACAACGAGCATAGCGGGCGTCAATTCGTCATATTCCACGCCGGACGGCTTGATGACAAACAACCCCTTTTCGCGGTCAATGCCCGAAACATTGCCCCAGGTGTAGGTCACAAGCCCGCGGCGGGGCAGCTGCATATTGGCCTCGTAGACCTGCTGCTTGAGTTCTTCCAGCATAGTGTACCCTTTCTGTGCCCGGCCCTGCCGGATTTTGGATGTTACCTTTAGGCAACACCGCACAATTCCCGCCTAACGGCTTAAGCGCCGCTCCGGCGGATCTCCGCGCCAAGAGCCGCCGCAAGCGGCGGTTGCGCTCCGAAGCGCCTCGCTGCGGCTCGGTGTGCGGCACGGCATCTGCGTTGCCAAAATGCTCGATAATGTCGGGTTGCGGTACCCGCATCGTGCTTCGGGGCAAAAGCCCCTCGCACTCTGCGACCGCTGCCCCTGCTTCGGTTCGCTGCATCCGCCACTGGCGGCGCTCACCTTTGCAGCACAAAGTATTATCTGCGCTTTTGGCTTAGCAGCTGCCGCACCTCGCTCGCCGTATCGGCACTTAGAATTATTCGGTATTGCCTTAAAGAAAAAGCCCACTAAAGGAGTGTGTGCTATGCCAGAAAAACACATCGGAAAGGTCGTACAGGTCATGGGACCTGTACTGGACATCCGATTCAGGGACGGTGAACTGCCCGCCCTTCTGAACGCCGTTGAACTGGAAAACAACGGCAAAAAGCTGATCGTTGAGGTTGCCCAGCACATTGGCGATAACGTCGTGCGCTGCATTGCCATGGCGGCCACCGACGGCCTTGTCCGCGGTACGGATGCCGTGGATACCGGCGAACCGATCAAAGTGCCCGTTGGTGACGAGTGCCTGGGCCGCGTGTTCAACCTGCTGGGCGAGCCCGTCGACGAGCAGCCCGCGCCGGAGAACATCGAGCGCTGGCCCATCCACCGTCCGGCTCCTGCCTTTGACGAGCAGGAGTCCGCCACGGAAATTCTCGAGACCGGCATCAAGGTCGTTGACCTGATCTGCCCCTACGCCAAGGGCGGCAAGATCGGTCTGTTCGGCGGTGCCGGTGTCGGCAAGACCGTTCTGATTCAGGAACTGATTTATAACATCGCCACGGCCCACAACGGCTATTCCGTCTTTACCGGCGTCGGTGAGCGCACCCGCGAGGGCAACGACCTGTACGGTGAAATGCGCGAGAGCGGCGTTCTGAACAAGACAGCGTTGGTCTACGGCCAGATGAACGAGCCGCCGGGAGCCCGTATGCGCGTCGCCCTGTCCGGCCTGACGATGGCGGAATACTTCCGCGACGTCAAGCATCAGGACGTGCTGCTCTTCATCGACAATATCTTCCGCTTCACCCAGGCCGGTTCCGAGGTTTCGGCGCTGCTGGGCCGTATGCCCTCTGCCGTCGGCTACCAGCCCACGCTGGCCACCGAGATGGGCGCCCTGCAGGAGCGTATTACCTCCACCCGCAAGGGCTCGATCACGTCGGTGCAGGCCGTCTATGTGCCCGCGGACGACCTGACCGACCCCGCGCCCGCCACGACCTTCACCCACCTGGACGCCACCACGGTTCTGAGCCGTGACATTGCCTCCCAGGGCATTTATCCGGCTGTCGACCCGCTGGACTCCACCTCCCGTATCCTCTCGCCCGAAGTTGTCGGCCAGGAGCACTACGAGGTCGCCCGCGCCGTACAGCAGGTGCTGCAGCGCTACAAGGAGCTGCAGGACATTATTGCCATCATGGGTATGGACGAGCTGTCCGAGGAGGACAAGATCACGGTGGCCCGTGCCCGCAAGGTGCAGCGCTTCCTGTCCCAGTCCTTCCATGTTGCGGAGCAGTTCACCGGTATGCCCGGCCAGTATGTGCCGCTGAAGGAGACCCTGCGTGGCTTCAAGATGATTTTGAACGGCGAGTGCGACAGCATCCCCGAGAGCTGTTTCCTGTTCGCCGGTACGATTGATGATGTGCTGGCCAAGGCCAAGCAGCAGTAAGGCGGTGGGAGTATGGCAACTTTCCCGCTCAAGATCATGACGCCGGACGGCGTTGCGTTTGATGGCGCAGTCACGTCGGTATCCTGCCGCACCATCAACGGCCAGCTTCAGCTGCTGGCGCGGCATATCGACATCTGCACGGCGCTGGGCATGGGCGAGGCTCATATTAAGCTGGAGGACGGCACGGTCCGCCGCGCAGCCTGTATGGGCGGTATGCTGAGCATGCTTGGCGGCGAGTGCCATCTGCTGGCAACGACCTTTGAATGGGCCGATGCCATTGATGCCGAGCGCGCCGCCCGCAGCAAAGCCCGTGCCGAAGCGTTGCTGGCCCAGAAGAATCTGGATAAGCGCGACATGCAGCTTGCCGAGGCCCGTTTAAGGCGTGCCTTGGTGCGCAGCAGCGTGGCCGCCCGCAAGGATATTTGAATCCGACTGCCCTCGCCGTTTGGCGGGGGCGTTTTATTTTTCGAACCCGCCGCAAAGCACTGTGGTCAGTGTCTCAAACGCCCCGCCGCGCTTGCCTTTTGCGCCCGCACACGGTATAATACAGATATGAATACTGCAATGATTTACATCCTTATTATGAATGTCATCGGCTTCTGCCTGATGGGGCTGGACAAGCACCGCGCCCGCACACGGCAGTGGCGCGTGCCGGAGAAGATCCTGTTTGGCGCGGCTATGCTGGGCGGCAGTGCCGGTGCGTGGGCCGGTATGTACGTGTTCCATCACAAGACGCGCCACTGGTATTTTGTAGTGGGCATACCGCTGATCCTTGCGGTCCAGCTGGCGCTGGCTGTTTATTTTACGCGCTGAACCAGGCAGGGGAGGTGTCCCGCCGTGTCATTTTTTACCGCGCTGTTCTCCGGGCACAAAAAGTCTGCCGCTCTGCTGACGCCGCCTGACGGCATGCGGGAGACGGATATTGCGCTGGAAAGCAGTACCTGCACCGGAGAGACGGTCATCGGCTTTCGCAGCAAAGCGGACGGTCATCTGCTGAACGCCGTTGTCGTGCGCAGCCGTGCGGATATTGAGACATTTTACAAAAGCTACGGCTTTGTGTACACAGGCAAATTTGATAAATAATCCACAAACCACGCTTGATATTTTATTAACTTTATGAAATATATTGCCTTGCTCTCTCTTTTCGCACATATATTGCACAGATTTCTGCCGTTTCGCACGTTTTCTTTGCAAAGCGCAAAATGGGTGCTATAATAGCTGTGTAAGTGCTAAGCAGCTATGTGCTGCATAAATACTGGAGGAGTATCAGACTATGTCCATTTTCGAAAATTTTGAGAAGAAGCTGCAGGCTGAGCCGAAGTCCATCGTCTTTACCGAGGGTACCGACGCCCGTATTCTGTCCGCTGCAAGCCGTCTGCTGGCAGGCAAGACCCTGAAGGTCATCCTGCTGGGCGAGGTCGAAGCCGTCAAGAAGGCCGCTGCTGACGGCAGCTTTGACATCACCGGTGCCGAGATTATCGACCCTGCCAACTACGAGGGCTTTGATGAGATGGTCGCCAAGATGGTCGAGCTGCGCAAGGGCAAGATGACCGATGAGCAGTGCCGTGCCGCTCTGTCCAAGGGCAATTACTTCGGCACCATGCTGGTCAAGCAGGGCAAGGCTGACTGCCTGCTGGGCGGCGCAACCTACTCCACCGCTGACACCGTCCGCCCGGCTCTGCAGCTGATCAAGTGCAAGCCCGGCATCAAGTCTGTCAGCTCCTGCTTCATCCTGACTCGCGGCGAGGAGAGCATTGCCATGGGCGACTGTGCCATCAACATCGATCCCTCCGAGGACGAAATCGTCGAGTCCACCGTCGAGACCGCTCACACCGCAGAGATTTTCGGCATCGACCCCCGTGTTGCACTGCTGTCCTACTCCACCAAGGGTTCCGGCAAGGGCGAGACCGTCGACAAGATGCGCAACGCTACCGCCCGCGTTCAGGAGGCTCACCCCGAACTGAAGGTCGACGGTGAGCTGCAGTTTGACGCTGCCTTTGCTCCCGAGGTCGGCCAGCTGAAGGCTCCCGGCTCCAAGGTCGCCGGCTATGCCAACACCTTCATCTTCCCCAACATCAACGCCGGCAACATCGGCTACAAGATTGCCCAGCGCTTGGGCGGCTTTGAAGCCTACGGCCCCATTCTCCAAGGCCTGAACGCCCCCATCAACGACCTGTCCCGCGGCTGCAATGCCGAGGAGGTCTACAAGATGGCCCTGATCACCGCCGCGCTGATCTGAGTTAAAATCCCTACATAAAAAGCAACTGCCGCCCGCGATATACAAAACGGGCGGCAGTTTTTTGTGTGGCAGGGGGCGCATATAGAATGCACCCCCTGCGGAAATTGCAATTTTCTTGTGATATAAACTAAATTTTCTGCGTGTAGGGTCGATGCTTGCATCCGCCCCTATAAAAAATGTCCGCTGCAATTTTTACCGCAGCGGACATTTTTTTATGAACTACCAATCAATAGTGCAGCTTTTCCGCATCCAGCCCCTCCAGCACGGGCAGCATGGCGGCGGCCTCGGCGCGGGCAGCAATGGGGTCCATCATCAGGTAGTTGCCGCACTCGACGGCGGATGCACCAGGAATCTCTCCCTCGTACTCCGCCATCCAGGCAAAGGCGCTGCGGGTCAGGTCAAGCGCCTCGGCGGGCGTCAGGCCGGTGGTCAGCAGGTAAAAGCCGGTCAAACAGCCCATGGGGCCGACATAGACAACACCCCTGCTGTACTTGCTGTTGCGCGCATAGGTTGCGAACAGATGCTCCAGCGTGTGAGCCGCGGCGGGGGAAAGATAGCTGCCCTTGTTGGGCTGCTTCATGCGGATGTCCCAGGTCAAAATCTCGCCGTCAGCACCGTCCTGGCGGGACAGGTACATACCCGGCAGCAGCCTGGTGTGGTCAACACAGAAGCTCGCGATACGTTCCATCGTGGTCCGCCTCACTTCGCCATCGCCTGCACAACACCGCGGGCGCAGTCCATGGAAATCGTCATGCCGTCCTTCAGCGTGCGGGTGGCATTGGTAGCACCAACGATAACGGCCTTATCCAGCGTCAGACCAACAATGGCGGAATGGCTGTTCGTACCGGCCTCCTCGGTGATGATACCGGCAGCCTCACGCATGAAAGGCAGCGTGTCGTTGGTGGTGAAGGGTACGACCAAAATCTGGCCGGGCTTGAACTTCTTGGCAGCCTCGGTGGCGTTGCGGCACACGCAGACCTCACCTTTGGCGTTGTGGTTGCCGATGCCGACACCGGCCAGCAGGGAATCGCCGACCATGTGGACCTTGATCATGTTGGTTGTGCCGGAGATACCGACGGGAACACCGGCGGTGACGACGACGAGGTCGCCGTCCTGCACAAGGCCCGCGGTCTTGGCCTTCGCAACCGACATACTGATGAGCTCATCCGTGGAGGTCGCGTAGTCCATCAGCAACGGGGTAACGCCGCGGTAGACGTTCAGCTGGCAGCGGGTAGTTTCATCAAGCACACAGGCGATAATTTGGGTGTCAGGACGGAAGCGGCTCAACAGGCGGGCGGTCTCACCGCTCTTGGAAGCCGTGATGATGGCGGAAGCGCCGATGTCTGTAGCGGTGGTGCAGGCGGCATGGCCGACGGCAGCGCTGATGTTCAGGCGGCTGTTGTCCGTACCGGAGTGGTGGACCAGACTGTCAAAGCTGGAGTCTGCCTCGGTGGTCTCGGCAATCGTAGCCATGGCCTTCAGCGCCTCGACGGGGTACTTGCCCGCGGCGGTTTCACCGGAGAGCATGACCGCGCCGGTGCCGTCGTAGATGGCGTTGGCCACGTCGGTGATCTCGGCACGGGTCGGGCGGGGGTTGACGATCATGGAATCCAGCATCTGGGTAGCGGTAATGCAAATCTTACCGGCGCTCATGGCGCGGTCGATCAGGTGCTTCTGGATGGCCGGGATCTCGGCAAAGTCGATCTCAACGCCCATATCGCCGCGGGCAACCATGATGCCGTCGGCCACGGTCAGAATCTCGTCGATGTTGTCGATGCCCTCCTGGTTCTCGATCTTCGCGATGATGCGGATCTTGGAGTTGTGCTCGTCCAGGATGTGGCGGATATCCATAATGTCCTGCGCGTTGCGGGCAAAGCTGGCGGAGATCAGGTCAAAGCCCTGCTCGACACCAAACAGAATATCGCTCGTGTCGCGCTGGCTCATATACGGCATGGACAGATGCACGCCGGGAACGTTGACGCCCTTCTTGGTCTTGATGATGCCGTCATTGCAGACCGTGCAGACAATGTCGGTGTCGCCGACCTCGTCAATGCGCAGCTCGATCAAACCGTCGTCCAGCATGATCCGGCCACCGGGCTTGACGTCGTGGGGCAGCTCTTTGTAAGTGACGGAGCAGATTTCGTTCGTGCCCTCTACGCTGCGGGAGGTCAGGGTGAACTTCTGGCCGGTGGTCAGCTTCTCCACACCGTTCTTGAACTCACCCAGACGAATCTCGGGACCCTTGGTGTCCAACATACAGGCAATGGGCAGGTCCAGCTCCTTGGACAGTGCGCGTACCTTGTCATAGCGGCCCTTGTGCTCCTCGTAGTCGCCATGAGAAAAGTTGAAACGCGCGACGTTCATGCCGTTCTCCATCAGCTGGCGCAGAATGCCCGGCTTATCGGTGGACGGACCCATAGTACAGACGATCTTGGTTTTACGCATAAAGTTTATCCTCCGTTTTACATTTCTACCTATTTATATACTTTAGCAAACCTCAGCGGTATTATACTACAAGTCCGCCGTGGGAGACAAGAGGGAAACGGCTTTCGTCTGAAAAAAACCGCACAAAAATTGCTTCCTTTCTGCCCGTTAATTTTTGCACAATTTCAGCTCGTTCCGTGCAAATTCTGCCACAGCCCGGGTACAGTCCGACTTACAGGCCACCGGCGTTCTTCTGTGCCCGGCGGGTCCGATTTGCAAGCATGGATTGCATGTTTACTTTTTACGGTGTTTACGGTATAATAAAGCCATGAATAGTCCTTTACCACTTACTATACAGGAGAAGCATCATGGCAAAACGTGTATTTCTGATTGTGCTCGACAGCTTCGGCGTCGGAGCAGAGCCGGACGCACCCCTTTTCGGCGATGTCGGCACCAACACACTGGGGGCCATTGCAGGGCATCCAAATTTCAGGGGTGATAACCTTGCCAGGCTCGGCATGTTCAATCTGGACGGCGTGACCTGCGGCACTCCCGCAGCCGCCCCCATCGGCAGCTATGCCCGCCTGCGTGAAGCCAGTGCCGGCAAGGATACGACCATCGGCCACTGGGAAATCGCGGGTCTGCTGAGTGCCGAACCGCTGCCCACCTTCCCGGACGGTTTCCCGCAGGAGCTGCTGGATGCGTTCACCGCCAAAACCGGTTATAAGATTCTGTGCAACAAGCCCTATTCCGGCACCGACGTCATCCGCGACTACGGCGAGGAGCACATGAAAACCGGCGCACTCATCGTTTACACCTCCGCCGACAGTGTGTTCCAGATCGCTGCGAACGAGGCCATCGTCCCTGTGGAAAAGCTGTACGAGATCTGCGCACAGGCGCGGGAGCTGCTGACCGGCAAATACGGCGTGGGTCGCGTCATTGCCCGCCCGTTCGTGGGCGACTGCGCCGCCAACTTCACCCGCACGCCGCGCCGCCATGACTACAGTCTGGTCCCGCCGCATGACACGATGCTCGACGCCATTCTGGCCGCAGGCAAGCAGACCATCGGTGTCGGCAAGATCCACGACATCTTTGCGGGCAAGGGCATCGGCGAGACTATCCGCACCTCCGGCAACACCGAGGGTCTGCAGGTCACGCTGGAGCTGGCGGACCGAGATTTTGAGGGTCTGGCCTTCGTCAACCTCGTCGACTTTGATATGCTCTACGGCCACCGCCGCAACATTGCGGGCTACGCCGCCGCCGCTGCCGAGTTCAACGACTGGCTGCCCGGCTTTATGGCAAAAATGCGCCCGGGTGACATCCTGATGGTCACGGCGGATCACGGCTGCGACCCCAGCTACACCAAGACCACCGACCACACCCGTGAGCACGTGCCGTTCCTGATTTACGGCGACGGGGTCAAGCCCGGCGTCAACCTGCACACCCGCTACAGCTTCGCCACGATTGCCGACACTGTCTGCAAGGCGCTGGGCGTTGACTACTGCCCGGCGGGCTGCGGTGTTTATGATGAAATTGCCCGCTAAGGTGGGCGTGCTTGTGCTGGACCTGCTGGCCGCAGTGTTGGTCCTCTATTCGGTTTCGCTGATTTTTCTGTCCAACTTCAACATGGGCAACCTGATGGTCTGGCTGCTGACGGCCTGCGTGGCCGGGTACGCCGTGTTCCGCCGCCCACTCAGCCTGTGGTTTTCCGCGGACGCAGGACGGGTCGTTTTCTGGGTGCTGGCCGTTCTGGCTGGGGTGTATCTGGCGCTGATCGCCTTTGTGTCGGTCAGCGGCTATATGAACCCGCCCACGGGGGACGAAAGGGTCATCATCGTGCTGGGGGCCGGGCTGCATAAGGATAAGCCCAGCAAGCTCCTGCAATGCCGCCTGAATAAGGCGTATGACTACGCCGCAGCCCACCCGGACACACTGGTCATCACCAGCGGCGGGCAGGGCCGCGACGAATGGCTGCCCGAGGGCGACGCCATGCGGGACTACCTGATTGCCAAAGGACTGCCTGCGGACCGCGTGCTTGCCGAATCCGGTTCGACCTCCACCGAGGAAAACTTTGCCTTCTCACTGACCATCCTGCGGGAGCATGGCTTTGATGAGACAACGCCCATCGTCTACGTTTCCAATGCGTTCCACTGCTACCGCGCCGGGAAATACGCCGCCCTGGCGGGCTTCACCAAAGCCACGGCGCTGCCCGCCGCCACGCCGCTGCGCAGTGTGCTGCCATGCTATCTGCGGGAGGCACTGGCACTGCTCTACTACTGGGTATTCAAAACGTCCGCCAGCGGACCGATGCATGCGATGGTCGGCTTGCTGGAGCTGAATAAAAATTTCTTTTATAAATAGGAGGGGACTGCCATGCAGATCCGCTATTACAAGGAGTACAGCCGGTTTCTGAACCGTTTTATGGAGTTTAAGGTCTACGGCCATGCCGGACGCCCCATCGTCATTTTCCCGTGCCAGAGTGGCCGCTTCTTCGACTGGGAGGACCGTAATATGTGCAACGCGGCGGCCCCCTGGATCGACAGCGGCAAGCTGCAGATCTTCACCGTCGACAGCATCGACCCCGAGAGCTGGGACAATAACGGCCCCGAGCGCCCGCGCATCGAGATGCAGGAGCGCTGGTACAACTATATCTGTGAGGAGTTCGTCCCCCGTCTGCTGGAGATCAACCGCGAGCAGGGCGAGGACCACACAGGCTGCATCCTGACCGGCGGTGCCAGCATGGGCGGCGGCCACGCCGTCAACTTCTACCTGCGCCGCCCCGACATCTTTAACGGCACGATTGCCCTGAGCGGCCTGTACTCCTCCGGCATGTTCTTCGGCAGCTACATGGACGACCTTGTCTACCGCAATTCTCCCTGCGATTACATGCGCAACTTCCCGACGACTCACCCCTACATGAAGCTGTTTGAGAAGGCCGACAAGTTCATTATGTGCTGCGGCCAGGGCGCGTGGGAAGCTGACCTGCTGGCCTCCACGAAGGAGCTGCAGGCCATTCTCGAGAGCAAGGGCATCCATCCCATCGTGGACATCTGGGGCCAGGATGTCTCCCACGACTGGTACTGGTGGGAGAAGCAGTGGGTCTACTTCCTGCAGATGACCCTGGGCGACGCATAACGAATACAGTAAGGAACACGATTCTATGGATTTTTGGCACGATGCAGCGGCGCAAAAGCGCTGGCTGCGCCGCTTTGCGCTGCTGACGGGCGTGCTGCTGCTGCCCGTGCTGGTGCTGGCGGTCTTTGCGCGCCCCTCGGCAGATGATTTCATCTACGCCGCCCGCACCCATGCCGTGGTGCAGCAGTACGGCCTTGACCTGCCGCGTCTGCTGCGGGCCGCGTGGGACACCAACGTCTACTACTATGAGAACTGGCAGGGACTCTACGTTTCCGGCTTTACGCTGGCGTTTCAGCCCGCCATCTTCGGCAACAGATATTATGGTGCCACGCTGGTCTGCGTGCTGCTGCCGCTGTTTTTCTGCCTGTATGGGCTGGCTCGGTGCGTGGTGCTGCGTCTGGACCCGGCGCAAAAGCGTCTACCCTGGGCACTGGCGCTGCTGCTGACCTTCGCCTTTATCGAGGGTATGCCCGCCCCCGTGGAGGGATTGTACTGGTTCAACGGTGCCATGAACTACCTGCCGTACTTTTCGCTGGCCGCGCTGAACGCCGGGCTGGCGTTTGCGCTCTGCTTTGCCGATAAACTGCCGACCCACTGCAAATTTTTCTATGCGGCAGCGGGCTGTGTGTGCAGTCTTGTCATCGGCGGCGGGCATCAGGTGGCCGGGCTGCTGAACGTGCTGGTCCTGCTGTTGGCCGCGGCGCTCTGCGCTGTGCGCCGCCGTAATTTCTGGCAGGCCCCCGCGCTGGCCGCGGCCATGGCGGGGCTGCTTTTGAATGTGTTGGCCCCCGGCACGCAGGTGCGTACTGCAGGCTTTGCCGGTGCGGGCTTTGCGGAGGCTGTCGTCAAGAGCTTTATCCTCGCCGCCATGGAGTGGATCCGCTGGCTGGATGTGCCGCTGCTCTGTCTGCTGGCACTGCTTGTACTGCCGCTTTTGCATCTGACCCGCAGCGCCGTGCTTTCGGACCGGGTGTTCCGCCATCCGTGGCTCGGCGCGGCGGTCACCTTCGTGCTGATGTGGGCCATGATCTTTCTGCCGTCCTACACAATGGGCGGCATCGGTGCCGGGCGGCTTTTGAACGTTGTCTGGATGACCTTTGTGCTGGGTCTGGCTGCCACCGAGTTTTTGCTGCTCGGCTGGCTCGAGCGCGTGCGCGGCGTTTCTCTGCATGGTGCAGAGCAGTTCTGCCGCCGCCAAGCCCGCCGTCTGCCGCTGCTTGCCGCCGCTATGCTCCTCTGCATGGCCTGCATCGGCAGCCACACCGTAAAGGAGGGCCAGGACAGCTACTTCGCCACCAGCCTCGAGGCCGCCTATGAGTTGGCCAATGGCAGCGCCAGGCGCTACGCTGACGCCCTCGACGCGCGGGAGGCACTGCTGAACGACACCGCCCAGCCGGATGTTTCCATCCGCCCGCTGAACGATGACGAACGCCCGTGGCTGCTGTTCTATACCGATGTTGCGCCCGGCCCCGATATGTGGGGGCTGACGCCGTACTTTGGCAAGCAGTCTGTCACAATTTCGGATTTTGAATGACACAAACCCCTGCCGTGCCGCAGGGGTTTTGCATGAATGCAATTCCTATTGAGCTGGTAGGAAACCGCACCTGCCATACTGATTCTATAAAGAGGCTTCCGCATGATTTACCTTGACTATACTGCCAACACCCCGGCAGACCCCGACGTTCTGGACGCATACCTTGCGGCGGAGCGCCGATATATCGCCAACCCAAACTCTACCCACATTGCCGGGCAGGAGGCCCGCGCCGAGATGGAGCGGGTGACCCAATCCATTGCGCAGCACCTTGGCGTGCAGCCTGCCGAGATCATCTACACCTCGGGCGCGAGCGAGGCGAACAACCTTGCCCTCAAGGGCATTGCCCATGCGTCGCGGCACATCGGCAAGCACATCATCTCCACCCAGCTGGAGCACTCCTCGGTGGGCGCGTCGCTGTCGGCTTTGCAGCAGCAGGGGTACGAGATCGACCTGCTGGACATTGGCCGCGACGGCAGGGTAGACCTGGACCAACTGCGGGAGCTGATGCGCAACGATACGATCCTGGTCGCCGTCTGCGCTGTGGACAGTGAGCTTGGCACGATCCAGCCCATCCGGGAGATTGCCGAAATCGTCAAGCCGTACCCCGGCTGTCGCCTGCACGTGGACGCCACCCAAGCCGTCGGCAAGACCGACCTCTGGCTTGACGGCGTCGATACGATGAGCTTCACTGCCCACAAGTTCTACGGCCCCAACGGCATCGGCGCGCTGTACAAGCGCCGCGGCCTCGTCATTGAGCCGCAGATTTCCGGCGGTGCCAGCACCACAATCTACCGCAGCGGTACGCCGACGCTGGGGCTTGCCGTCAGCCTGGACGCCGCACTGATCAAAGCACTGGCCGGGCAGGACGCCCGCAACGCCCATGTGCAAAGGCTGCATGACCGCCTGCTGGCGGGCTTGCAGCAATACAGCCTTGTGCGCGTCAACAGCCCCGCGCATGCTGTGCCGCATATCGTCAATGTCAGCGTGACCGGCGTCAAGGGCACGCGGTTTCAGCAGGCGCTGAGCGAACAGGGCGTCTGCGTGTCGGTCAAATCGGCCTGCTCGTCGGACGGTCTGCCGTCCAAGGCCGTGTTCGCCGTCAGCCGGGATCGCCGCAACGCGCTGTCCAGCTGGCGCATCAGCATCAGCCACCTGACCACCGACGCGGAGATCGACGGCTTCCTGCAAGCCTTTGACACCTGCTACAAAACCCTGACGAATAAGGAGAATTGACCCTTGGAACGCCAATTAGAGACCTATCAAAAAATCGAGCGCAGCATTATCAAAAAATTCCGCAAGCAGCTTTGGACGCCCTTCATCGTGGCCGTCAAGCGGTACGAGCTGATCCAGGCCGGGGACAAGATCGCCGTCTGCATCTCCGGCGGCAAGGATTCGATGCTTATGGCCAAGCTCCTGCAGGAATTGCAGCGCCACAGCGAGGTTCCGTTTGAGCTCGTCTACCTCGTCATGGACCCCGGCTATAATGAAATCAACCGCCAGAAGATCGAGAGCAACGCCGCGCTGCTGCACATTCCCATCACAGTATTTGAGACGAACATCTTTGATGTCGCCAACAACAGTGATAAGTCGCCCTGCTACCTCTGCGCCCGCATGCGCCGCGGCCACCTGTACAAGAAAGCGCAGGAGCTTGGCTGCAACAAAATCGCGCTGGGACATCATTTTAATGATGTCATCGAGACGACGGTCATGAGCATGTTCTACGGCTCCCAGCTGCAGGCCATGCCGCCGAAGCTGCACAGCACGAACTTCCCGGGCATGACGCTGATCCGCCCGATGTACTGCATCCGCGAGGATGACATCATCGCGTGGTGCCGCTACAATGAGCTGGAATTTATCCAGTGCGCCTGCCGTTTTACCGAGGCCTGCACGATCTGCGACAATGGCGGAGGCGGCTCCAAGCGTCAGGAGGTCAAGGTCCTGCTGCGCCGCCTGATGCGCGACAACCCGAACATCGAAAACAGCATCTTCCGCAGCATCCACGCTGTATCGCTCGACACAATGCCCGGCTACAAGTCCGAGGGTGTGGAGCATTCGTTCCTGGAGCGGTTTGACAGGGTCGAGGAAGAACTGAAAACAAAACAGGCTTCCCCCGAGGGGGAAGCTGTCCGCGAAGCGGACTGATGAGGGCGGAGCTGCTGCGGCAGCCCGTTTACCGGGCAGCTTCGGCAGCTTGCCCCTCATCCGGTCTCGCTGCGCTCGTCCACCTTCCCCCACGGGGGAAGGCTTTTTTATTATCCTCACCACTGCCGCCGGTATTCCCCCGGCGTCGTGCCCTCTACTTTTTTAAATAAGCGGGAAAAATAATTTGCGTCGTTCAGCCCGCATTCCTGCGCAACGTTCTCCACGCTTTTGTCCGTGAACCGCAGCAGCCGCTTGGCCTGCGTAATGCGCAGCTGCGTCAGGTAGCTCGTCACCGAAAGTCCAAACTGCTCCTTGAACACCCGCGTAAGGTAAAACTTGTTGATGTAAAACCGCTCGGCCAGCGCGTCCAGCGTGATCTTCTCGGCAAAATGCAGGTCAAGATAGTCCTTGATTTCCTGCACATTCTGCCGCTTTGTGCCCGCAGTGCGCACAATTTCGGGGTGCCAGCTCTCCTGCATCAGAAGGGTCAGCAGGGCAAACAGCCCCTCGCAGATCTGCATATCTCGCACGTAATTGTCAGAGGCCGCCAGCGTGTACAGTGCTTCGAGAAGGCGGGTGTAGGGTGCGGTATTTTCCGGGTGAAAGCTCGGCTGGCCGCCGCGCTCACGGTATTTTTTGTAGATGGCTGCCATATTCGGGCCGTAAAAGTGCGCCCACCGCAGCTGCCACAAATCGTCGCCCGTATAATGGCGATAGGGGCGGCGGCAGTCGAGAAACACACAATCCCCGGCGCTTAGCACGCGGGTCTCGCCCTCATATTCCAGCGTGCCGCTGCCGCTTTCGACCACAAAAAACAGGTAGGAGGCCAGCCCCTGCCGGGTGCTGGCATGGGGGCTGCGTGCCTGCAGCTGCCCGACCTCCTGCAGATGCACAAGGTTCGATTTTGCAAACGCCGACGGCGTGTAGATCATGCGCCGGGCATGCACAAGCTCACCGTCAAACAGCGGGGTATCCATCCGCGTCACCTCCTGGAACCCAGTATACCAAAAAAGTCAATATAATGCTAGTCTTTTGCAAGATTCCCACTGCCCAAGCACAAAATAATGCGGTACAATAACAAACAAGATACGAAAATCCGCGCAGTACGCTGCGCAAGATACAGATGAAAGGGTAGTAACCTATGAAAAAAGCACTCATCACCGGTATCACCGGCCAGGACGGCAGCTATCTGGCTGAGTTCCTGCTGGAAAAGGGCTACGACGTCCACGGCGTCATCCGCCGCTCCTCCGTCGATTACCGCGAGCGCATCGCCCATCTGGAGGGTCACCCGCACTTCCACCTACACTACGGCGATCTGAGCGACTCCATGAGCATCCTCTCCGTCGTCAGCACCGTGCGGCCCGACGAGATCTACAACCTCGCCGCCCAGAGCCATGTGCAGGTCAGCTTTGATGTGCCGGAGTTCACCGCCGACGTCGATGCCACCGGCGTGCTGCGCGTGCTGGAGGCTGTGCGCCTGTCCGGCCTCAAGGACACCTGCCGCATTTATCAGGCATCTACGTCCGAGCTGTACGGCAAGGTCGAGGAGGTTCCCCAGAACGAGAACACGCCGTTCCACCCCTACAGCCCCTACGCCGTCGCCAAGCAGTACGGCTTCTGGATTGTGAAGGAGTACCGCGAGGCGTACAACATGTTCTGCTGCTCGGGCATCCTGTTCAATCACGAGTCCGAGCGCCGCGGCGAGACCTTCGTCACCCGCAAAATCACGCTGGCTGCCGCCCGCATTGCGCAGGGCAAGCAGGATAAGCTGTATCTGGGCAACCTGTCCAGCCTGCGCGACTGGGGCTATGCCAGGGACTATGTCGAGTGCATGTGGCTGATTTTGCAGAACGACAAGCCCGAGGACTTCGTCATCGCCACCGGTGAGCAGCACTCCGTCCGCGAGTTCTGCCAGCTGGCCTTCCACGATGTGGGCATCGAGCTGGAATTTGTCGGCGAGGGCATGAACGAGAAGGGCATCGACAAGGCCACGGGCAAGACGGTCATCGAGGTCAGCCCCGACTTCTACCGCCCGACGGACGTTGTCAACCTCTGGGGCGACCCGTCCAAAGCAAAGCGCGAGCTGGGCTGGAACCCGACCAAGACCACGTTTGAGCAGCTCGTCAAGATCATGGTCGACCACGACATGAAGAAGGTTGCCGTCGAGCGCGCTGAGGAGCACATCAAGACGAACCTGGCTGAGTATCTCGAAAAGGGCGTTATCAAATAATTTATTCAAAAGAGGGTAACTTATTATGATGGACAAAAATGCAAAAATCTACGTTGCCGGGCACCGCGGCATGGTGGGCAGCGCCATCGTGCGTGAGCTGCAGCGCCAGGGCTACAACAATATCATCACCCGCACCCACAAGGAGCTTGACCTCTGCCGTCAGGAAAATGTCGAAAAGTTCTTTGCCGAGGAAAAGCCCGAGTACGTATTCCTTGCCGCGGCCAAGGTCGGCGGCATCGTCGCCAATCAGGAGGCGCTGGCCGATTTTATGTGGTTCAACATGACGCTCGAGATGAACGTCATCCACTCTGCCTGGCAGAACGGCTGCAAGAAGCTGGAGTTCCTCGGCTCGTCCTGCATCTATCCGCGCATGGCTCCGCAGCCGATGAAGGAAAGCTGCCTGCTGACTTCCGAACTGGAAAAGACGAACGAGGCTTACGCCCTCGCCAAAATCAGCGGTCTCAAATACTGCGAGTTCCTGAACCGCCAGTACGGCACGGACTATATCTCGGTCATGCCCACGAACCTGTACGGCCCCAACGATAACTACCACCCGACCCACAGCCATGTGGTTCCCGCACTGATCCGCCGCTTCCATGAGGCGAAGGTCAACGGCGTCGAGAGCGTCACCTGCTGGGGCGACGGCAGCCCGCTGCGCGAGTTTTTGTATGTGGATGATCTCGCGAACCTCTGCGTGTTCCTGATGAACCACTACTCCGGCAACGAGACAGTCAACGCGGGTACCGGTAAGGAGCTGACCATCAAAGAATTGACCGAGCTCGTTGCCAAGGTCGTCGGCTACACCGGCAAGATCGAGTGGGACACCTCCAAACCCAACGGCACGCCCCGCAAGCTGCTGGACGTCTCCAAGGCGACGAACCTCGGCTGGACCTACAAGACCGAGCTGGAGGACGGCCTGCGCCTGTCCTATGAGGACTTTCTGAACAACCCGATGCGCGCCGAGCGCTGAAAGGAAACGCTATGAATATCATCCTGCTGTCCGGCGGCTCCGGCAAGCGCCTGTGGCCGCTGTCGAACGACATTCGTTCCAAGCAGTTCATCAAAATCTTCAAGACCGCCGACGGGTACGAGTCGATGGTCCAACGCGTCTACCGCCAGATCAAGGAGGTCGACGCCGACGCCAGCGTGACGATTGCCACCAGCAAGACGCAGGTATCGTCCATTCACAACCAGCTGGGCAATTCGGTGGGCGTCTGCGTCGAGCCGTGCCGCCGTGATACCTTCCCGGCCATCGCACTGGCGACAGCCTACCTGCACGACGTCAAGGGCGTCGGCCTTGATGAGGCTGTCGTCGTCTGCCCGGTAGACCCCTTTGTCAACAATGACTATTTCGCCGCGCTGAGAACCCTGTCCGAGCTGGCCGGGCAGGGGAACGCGAACCTCTCCCTGATGGGCATTGAGCCGACCTACCCGAGCGAAAAGTACGGCTACATTATCCCGCAGAGTGCCGACGCCGTCAGCCCGGTCAAAACGTTTAAAGAGAAGCCCGACGCCGCCACCGCCGAAAAGTACATTGCCCAGGGTGCGCTCTGGAACGGCGGTGTGTTTGCCTACAAACTGCGCTACGTGCTGGACAAGGCCCACGAACTGATCGATTTCACCGATTACAAAGACCTGTTCGATAAGTACGAGACGCTGAAAAAAATCAGCTTTGACTACGCCGTTGTCGAGAATGAGTCCCAAATTCAGGTAATGCGCTTTGCGGGCCAGTGGAAGGATATGGGCACCTGGAACACCCTGACCGAGGCCATGGAGGAGCCGAGCATCGGCAAGGCCATGCTGAACGACACCTGCCAGAACGTCCATGTACTGAACGAGCTGGACGTGCCCGTGCTCTGCATGGGGCTGAAGGACGTCGTCGTCTCGGCCAGCCCGGAGGGCATTTTGGTCTCTGACAAGGAGCAGTCCAGCTACATCAAGCCGTATGTGGACAGCATCCATCAGCAGATCATGTTTGCCGAAAAGTCCTGGGGGTCCTTCCGCGTGCTCGACGTCGAGGACGCGAGCATGACCATCAAGATCACGCTCACCCCCGGCCACGGCATGAACTACCACAGCCATGAGAACCGCGACGAGGTCTGGACCGTCATCTCCGGTACCGGCCATGCGATTCTGGACGGCGTGCGCCGCGACGTGAAGGCAGGGGATATCCTGACGATGCCCGCCGGCTGCCGCCACACAGTCTTTGCCGACAGCGAGCTGAAAATCATCGAGGTTCAGCTCGGTCCGGCCATCAGCGTGGAGGATAAGCAGAAGTATCCGCTGCCGCAGGCTTGACAGCCGGCGCAAACCGCGCTATACTAAATAAGTATTCGCAAAAACACAGCGACGGAGAAAGTACGCACAAGCTGCTTTAGGCAAGAGAGGGCGGTCACCGGCTGCAAGCCGTCTGTAAAGCGCTTATGCGGAAGTTCGCTCCCGAGTGGTGCGCGGGAAAGGCCAAGGCCGAGTAGTGCGCAACGGCTCTGCACCGTTACCGGCAGCAAAGAGTGCCGCGCTTTACAGTGCGGAACACGGGTGGTACCGCGGAGAATTGTATTTTGCAAGGCTTCGTCCCTGATTCAACACAGGGACGGAGCCTTTTTATTTGCTCCGGCCCTACTTCAAGCAGAGGTGTACTATGGAAGAAAAAATCAAGGAGCTGCGCGCCGCCATTGAGCAGGCCAGCGCAGACGTCACCGACAAAGCCCGGCTTTCTGACTTCTGGCAGAAATACCTGAGCAAGAACGGCGAGGTCGCAGGCCTGACCAAGAGTCTGCGCGATGTCCCCAAGGAGGACCGTCCCGCCGTCGGCAAGACCATCAATGAGTTCAAGCAGTGGGCCGAGGCACAGTATCAAGCCCTGTCCGAGCAGGTCGAAAAGGCCGCGCTCGAGGCCCGCAACGCCGCCGAGACCGTCGACATCACGATGCCCGCCAAGATTCGCCAAACCGGCAGCCTGCACCCGATCACCCTCGTCAAGAATGAGATCATCGACGTGTTCGCCGGTATGGGCTTTGAGATTTACGAGGGCCCCGAGATTGAGGACGACGACCACAACTTTACCCGCCTGAATGTGCCGAAGAACCATCCCGCCCGCGACATGCAGGATACGTTCTACGTCGCAGACGACATTGTGCTGCGCACCCAGACCAGCGGCGGCCAGATCCGCGTCATGGACATGGAAAAGCCGCCCATCAAGGTGCTGGCCCCGGGCCGCGTGTTCCGTTCCGACTCCGATGCGACCCACTCCCCGATGTTCCACCAGATGGAAGGCCTCGTCGTTGACAAGGGCATCACGCTCTGCGACCTGCAGGGAATGCTCGACAAATTCGTCCAGGCGCTGTTCGGTGCAGACGTCAAGACCCGCCTGCGTCCGTCTTACTTCCCGTTCACCGAGCCGAGCGTCGAGGTCGACGTTTCCTGCTTCGAGTGCGGCGGCAAGGGCTGCCCGCTGTGCAAGCACACCGGCTGGATCGAGGTTCTCGGCGCCGGTGTCGTCCACCACAGCGTACTGGAAAACTGTGGCATTGACCCCAACGTCTACTCCGGCTTCGCATTCGGCATCGGCATTGAGCGTATTGCCATGCTGAAGTACGGCATCAACAACATCGGTCTGATGTTTGAAAACGATCTGCGCTTCTTGAAGCAGTTCGAGGATTGACAGGGGAGGAGTACAGAGTATGAAAGTACCATTCAGCTGGTTGAAGCAATATGTTGACATCGACGTCACCGCGCAGGAGCTTGAGGACAAGCTCTTTGGCTGCGGCTTTGAGGTCGAGGAGCTGATCGACCTCGGCGGCGAGATCTCCAAGGTCGTTGTCGGTGTTGTGACCGAGTGTGTCCCGCAGGAGGGCACCCATCTGCATATCTGCAAGGTTGACTGCGGCGAGTACGGCCACGACATCCAGATTTCCACCGGCGCACCCAATGTTTACGCCGGTATGCACACCGCTGCCGCACTGGACGGCTCCACACTGCCCGGCGGCATCACCATCAAGGCAAAGCCCCTGATGGGCGTCGAGTCCAACGGTATGCTGTGCAGCGGTGAGGAACTGGGCCTGAACGATGATCTGTACCCCGGTGCCGAGGTCTACGGCCTGCTCGATTTGCCGAAGGACACTGTCCCCGGCACGCCCATTCAGCAGGTCGTCGGCCTTGACGACTACATTTTTGATATTTCCATCACGGCCAACCGCGCCGACTGCCAGAGTGTGCTCGGCATTGCACGCGAGGTTGCAGCAGTGCTGAACAAGCCCCTCAAGATGCCCGCCACCGACTACACGGTCAGCGACTATGTGGATCCGCGCCTGTCCATCAGCGTCGAGGCCGAGGATCTCTGCCCGCGCTACATTGGCCATTATGTCCGCAACATCACGCCGGGCGAGTCCCCACGCTGGATGCGCCGTCATCTGGCCCTGTGCGGTCTGCGCAGCATCTCCAACGTCGTTGACATCACGAACTATGTCATGCTGGAGATTGGCCAGCCCATGCACGCCTTCGACATGGACACGCTGGAAAGCTGCCAGATCCTCGTCCGCCGCGCCAAAGACGGCGAGAAGATCACAACGCTGGACGAAAAAGAGTTCACCCTGACGCCCAACAACCTCGTCATCTGCGACGGCTCCAAGCCCGTTGCGCTGGCGGGTGTCATGGGCGGCCTGAACAGTGAAATTAAAGATACCACCACCCAGCTGCTGTTTGAGAGCGCCAAGTTCGCCCGCGACAACATCCGCAAGACGGCCCGCGGCCTCGGCCAGAACACCGATGCCTCCAGCCATTACGAGAAGGGTATCTCCGAGTACACCACCGAGCTTGGCATGGCCCGTGCCCTGCACCTGATTCAGGAGCTGGGCTGCGGCGAGGTCACCTCCACCCATTTTGACTGTTCTGCCGGTGCCCCGCGTGAGGGCAAGCGTTTCACGGCCAAAGTCAGCGGCATCAATGCCATTCTCGGCATCACTGTGCCCACCGATGTGATTCTGGACATCCTGAACCGTCTGCAGTTCGAGGTCAAACTCGAAGCCGACGGCGACACGATGCAGGTCGTCGCGCCCCGCTGGCGTGAGGACATCGAGGTCGGTGAGCCCGACCTGGCCGAGGAGGTCATCCGTGAGTACGGCTATGAGCACATCGTCCCCACCTTCCTGAAGGCTGCCACTGTCACCACCGGCGGCCTGACCGCTGAGCAGAAGGCGCAGGCCAAGGCCAAGCGCACCATGTGTGCCCAGGGCTTCTACGAGGCCGAGACGCTGGCCTTCTACGCCGACGCTGACCTCGACATGCTGCACATTGCCGCTGACGCGCCGGAGCGCAAGGTCATCCGTATCCTGAACCCCATTTCCTCCCATCTGACCATCATGCGCCCGCTGCTGGCACCGTCCCTGCTGAATGTCGTCGTCGACAACCTGCGCAAGGGCAACGCCGAGGGTCGTCTGTTCGAGATGTCCAACATCTACATCCCGAAGCAGCTGCCCGTCACCGAACTGCCCGAGGAGCGTCTGCATCTGGGCTTTGCTGCCTGGGGCAGTGAGGAGGACTTCTTCGCAGTCAAGGGTGCTGTCGAGAGCTTCGGCGCTGCGTTCGGCGTCGAGCTGACCGTCGAGCGCGCGACGGACGTTGCCTGGCTGCACCCCGGTATTGCCGCTTATATCCTGTGCAAGGGCGAGCGCGTCGGTGTCTTTGGCAAGCTGGCTAATGATGTGACAAGCGAGCTCAAGCTGCCCAAGGACAGCCGCGCCAACCTGAACATCTATCTGGGCGAGATCGACTGGGTCGCGTTCCACGCACTGGTCCCCGCCGCCATCCACTACCAGCCCATCCCCGAGTTTGCTCCGGTCCAGCGTGATCTGGCACTCGTCGCCCCCGAGAGCATGGAGTGCGGCACCCTCGTCACCGAGATGCAGCGCGCCTGCAAGCAGCTGACCAAGGTCGAGCTGTTCGACATCTACCGCGGCGAAAAGATCGGCGCGGACAAGAAGAGCATGGCGTTCAGCCTGTCCTTCCAGCCCGCTGACAAGCCGCTGACCCCCGATGAGATCGACCGCTTCGTCAAGAAAATTCTCGGCAACCTGAAGTTCAAGCTCGGCATCGAGATCCGCGAGTAACCTGTTTTTGTTGTCCGTCCTGCGCCGCACGGTGCGGGACGGATATTTTTTACAAATTTTTGTGGCTACAGATTTTTGTGTGATATTTCCCTTGTCTTTTTGCCGCGCAGGTCGTATAGTAAAAATAGTATTGTGTTACAGGAGAATCCATCATGGCAAAGATTCACCGCAGCGATGCACCGCTGCCGCAGGCTCCTTCCGTTCAGGTAAAGGCATCCTATACAGTCACCGATCTGCCGAAGGTTTCTCCGCAGGAACCTGCTGCCTTCTACGACCAGGACAACGACGAGGACTATCGCCGGCGCGAGACCGCGAAGTGCAAAAAAAATCGCGGTAATCTGCTGTACACCCTCGCGATGATCGTTTTCGCCGCGATCTTCCTCATCAGCGGCGGCCTGCTGGTCAAGCGGTTCCTCGATGACCGCAAGACCGAGAGCGAGTTTGCCGACCTGCAGTCGATGATCGATACCGCGGCGACCCCGGCCCCTGCAGGGGAGAATGTCAACCCCAACGGTGCCAGGTTTGCTGCCCTGCGCGACAAGAACAACGACTTTATCGGCTGGATCTCCATCGACGGCACCAATCTGGATTTTCCGGTTATGTACGCGCCGGACAACAAGGACTTCTATCTGCGTCATGACTTCAACAAAGCCTACAGCGTCTACGGCGTACCGTACCTGGACGAGCAAACGATGCTCGGGGCCAACGCCGAGAGTGACAACCTGATCATCTACGGCCACAATATGAAAACCGGCACGATCTTCGGCTGCCTGACCGAGTACCGCAAGACCGACTACTATCAGGAGCACCCCTTCATTGAGTTTGACACCGTCTACGGGGACGCCAAGTATGAGGTGTTCGGTGCGTTCACCATCGATGTCGTCAACGACACCTCGTTTATCTACAACCAGTACATCGACATGGACGAGGACGCCTACAACCGCTATGTGGACCAGGTCATCTCCCGCAGCGACGTGGACAGCGGCATCCGCCCTGCCTACGGTGAGCAGCTGCTTACCCTCTCTACCTGCGAGTATTCGTCCGCCAACGGGCGCTATGTCGTCGTAGCGCGTCGGGTCAGTGACTAATTTCCGAAAGTAATTGCATCATGTACTTTAGATTCTTTTGCAAAACGCGCAAAATGTCCTCTTGCTTGCAGATTGCACTTGCTATTCTTCCGGGAATGTGCTATGCTAATAAACGCGCGATAACTTTTGATTCGTTCTTATATGGTGTAAGAAACCGGAAAGGGAGAATGCGCGCAGCGGGCAGCCGTAGCCCTTGACGGCTGCCCGCTTTGTCTTTATGCTGCGCACATCTGTACAAAATCTGCGTAAAGCTATAGACATTTGTACCCAAATGGCATATACTGTAAAAGTATTTTGCTCTAATCCAATAAAATGGAAAGTATAGTTTCAACGCTGTAACAAAGGGAGGATACCTGTTATGTGTGGAATCGTAGGCTTTACCGGCGCGGCACAGGCCGCCCCCATTCTGCTGGACGGCCTGGCCAAGCTGGAATACCGCGGCTATGACTCTGCCGGTATGGCGGTGCAGAACGCTGCCGGCAAGATCGAGGTCGTCAAGGCCAAGGGCCGCCTAAAGGTCCTGAGCGAGATGACCGACGGCGGCAGCGCCGTGCCCGGCAGCTGCGGCATCGGCCATACCCGCTGGGCGACCCATGGCGAGCCGTCCGTCGTCAACGCACACCCACATTATTCCCGTGACCAGAAGATTGCCGTCGTACACAACGGAATCATTGAAAACTATCAGGAGATCAAGGAGCGTCTGATCAACAAGGGCTTCAGCTTCGTCTCCCAGACCGACACCGAGGTCGTTGCCCAGCTGCTTGACTACTATTACATGGGTGAGTCCGCAGGCAACGCACTGGACGCCATCACCCGCATGATGCTGCATGTCCGCGGCTCCTACGCGCTGGGCGTGCTCTTTGCCGACGAGCCCGGCGTCATCTACGCAGTGCGCAAGGACAGTCCGCTCATCGTCGGCAAGTGCGAGGACGGTGCCATCATCGCCTCCGACGTTCCTGCGCTGCTCAAGTACACCCGCACGGTCTATTACATTGACAATCTCGAGATTGCCCGCCTGACCCCCGACTCCATCGAGTTCTTCAACATCGACAAGGAGCCCATCACCCGCGAGTCCACCACCATTGAGTGGGACGCCGAGGCCGCGGAGAAGGGCGGCTACGAGCACTTCATGATGAAGGAGATTTACGAGCAGCCCGCCGCTGTCCGTGATACGATCTCCCCGCGCCTCAAGGACGGCCAGATCGACCTGTCCGAGCTGGCCCTTGACGAGGAGGCCATCAGGAATGTCCATCGTCTCTACATCATCGGCTGCGGCTCCGCCTACCATGTCGGCATGGCCGCGCGCTATGTGTTTGAGAGCCTGGCCCGCATCCCCGTCGAGGTCGATGTCGCCAGCGAGTTCCGTTACCGCAATCCCGTGCTCGAAAAGGACGCACTCGCTATGGTCATCAGCCAGAGCGGTGAAACCGCTGACACGCTGGCCGCCCTGCGCCTGTGCAAGGAGCGCGGCGTGCGCACCATTGGCATTGTGAACGTCGTCGGCTCCAGCATTGCCCGTGAGGCCGACGCTACAATGTACACCTGGGCCGGCCCGGAAATCTCCGTCGCTACCACCAAAGCCTACAGTACCCAGCTGGCGGCCTGCTACCTGCTGGCTACCGAGTTTGCCCGTGTGCGCGGCACGCTGGCGGACGGCCAGTATGAGCACCTTGTCACCGAGCTGGAGGCTCTGCCCGAGAAGATCGAAAAGACCCTGGCTGACAAGGAGCGTATCCAGTGGTTTGCCAGCAAGTACGCAAACGCCAAGGACGCCTTCTTCATTGGCCGCGGCCTCGACTACGCCGTCGCGCTCGAGGGCAGTTTGAAATTTAAGGAGATCAGCTACATCCACTCCGAGGCGTTCGCCGCGGGCGAGATGAAGCACGGGCCGATTTCTCTGGTCGAGAATGGAACGCTGGTCGTCGGCATCCTGACCCAGCCGGACCTGTTTGAAAAGAGCGTTTCCAACATGGTCGAGGTCAAGAGCCGCGGTGCCTTCCTGATGGGCCTGACCACCTACGGAAATTACAGCATCGAGGACACTGCGGGCTTCACGGTCTACGTGCCCAAGACCGACCCGCACTTTGCCACGAGCCTGTCAGTCATTCCGCTGCAGCTGCTGGCCTACTACGTCAGCTGCGCCAAGGGATTGGATGTCGATAAGCCGCGCAATCTGGCCAAGAGCGTGACCGTCGAGTAAATCGCTTTCGTCCGTTTTACCAAAAATTTGCCACGATTTTTATACAACATTAGCCCCATTTGTCTGCCCAAAAGTAGGACAAATGGGGCCTTTTTGTGTTATAATAGCCTATATGACAATTTTGCCGGGCCGTATTGCGCCCGTTTTCAGATAGAATAACGTATAGTAAGGATGGAATCGATGCAACAGGTCTCAAAACAACTGATAAAAGGGCTTCCGCGCCGCATCGCACTGATGCTGCTGGACTGCGGGCTCATTGTACTTTGCTACTGGCTGGCCGTCATGCTGCGCTTTGACAGCGGCGACGCCTACCGCCGCGTGGAGATACTGCGCGCCATGGCCCCGATGCTCTTATACGTCCTGCCCATTTATATGATCGTGTTCTGGTTCGGCGGACTGTATGAGATCATGTGGGAGTACGCCGGTATGCGTGACCTTGCACGCCTGACCTGCCTTTCCGGGCTGGCGACGGGCATCATCATGCTGTTCGATTTGATCTACCACAGCCGCCCGATCTCCGGCGCGGTGCTGATCTTCGGCGCGGTATTCAACACGGCGGCCATAGCGGGCGTACGGTTCCTGTGGCGGCTGGTCCTGACGATGCGCAACGCCAAGGCCAACAAGCCGGAGGACAACACGCCATTGCTCATTGTCGGCGCCGGCAACGCCGGTGCGTGGGCCGTCAACCTCTGCAAGACGAAAAATCAGAGCTTCGGCAACCCGGTCTGCATCGTTGACGACGACCTGACCAAAAAGGGCCTGCGCGTGCAGGGCGTACCGGTGCGCGGCACGATCTCCGACATACCGGAGCTGGTGCGCAAATATCATATCCTCGAGATCGTCATCGCCATCACGACGGTCAAGGGTGACCGTTTGAGCGAGATCATCAACCTCTGCAACTCCACCCACTGCCGCGTGCGGATGATCAGTGACCCGCAGGCTGTTGACGAGAACGGCAATCCTGTGGCGGCGGGCTTCCGTGAGCTGAACACGGCGGACTTCCTATCCCGCGACGAGATCCAGCTGAACAATGCCCAGATTTCCGAGTACCTGCATGACAAGATCGTTCTAGTCACGGGCGGCGGCGGCTCCATCGGCAGCGAGCTTTGCCGTCAGATCATGCGCTACCAGCCCCGCCGTCTGCTGATTTTTGACATCTACGAGAACTGCGCCTATGAGCTGGAAACCGAGCTGAAAAACAAGTACGGCCCCGAAGCTCCTGTTATCACCCTCATCGGCTCCATCCGCGATAAAGCACGTCTGGACGATGTGTTCGACACCTATCATCCGTCCGTCGTCTTTCACGCGGCGGCGCACAAGCATGTGCCGCTGATGGAGATCAGCCCCGCCGAGGCCGTCAAGAACAACGTCTTTGGCACCAAGAACCTGCTGACCTCCGCCGCCGAGCACGGCGTGGAGCGGTTTGTCCAGCTCTCTACAGACAAGGCTGTCAACCCGACGAACGTCATGGGCTGCACCAAGCGCCTGTGCGAGATGCTGATCCAGACCTTCTCCCGGGCCACGTCGATGACCTGCGTTGCGGTGCGCTTCGGCAACGTGCTGGGCAGCCACGGCAGCGTCATCCCGCTGTTTGAGGAGCAGATCAAGCGCGGCGGCCCTGTGACCATCACGCATCCCGATATTGTCCGCTACTTTATGACCATCACCGAGGCTGCGCAGCTCGTTCTGCAGGCCGGCGGTCTGGCGAAGGGCGGCAGCATCTACGTGCTGGACATGGGCGAGCCGGTCAAGATCATGGATCTGGCCAACCGCCTGATACGCTTCTACGGCTACGAGCCGGGCGTAAATATGCAGGTCAAGGTCACCGGTCTGCGCCCCGGCGAAAAGCTGTACGAGGAACTGCTCATGGACTCCGAGCAGGACAAGATGGCCAAAACCGCCCACAACAAAATCTTCATCGCACCGCCCATGCAGATCGATCTGGAAAAATTCTACACCGACCTGCAGCGGCTCAAGGACTCTGCCCTGCACAACAGCGACGAGGTCGTCGACGTTCTGCAGGAGATGGTCCCGACCTACCACCCCAACCGCCGCGTGCGCGCCGACCACACCGTTGTGGCCGCCACCGGCAACACCGCGCTTTTCTCCCGGGAGGAGATTGCGCAGAAGCTCCGGGAGACAGAGCATCCCGCCGAGGAGGGCTGATTTATGTACGAGCGTTACGGCAAGCGCCTGCTGGACATTATCCTTTCGCTGGCAGCCACGATCATTCTTGCAATTCCGATGGGGCTGGTCGCGCTGTGGATCAAGCTCGACTCCCCGGGGCCGGTCTTTTTCAAGCAGCGCCGCGTCGGCAAGGGCAAAACGCACTTTAACATCCTGAAGTTCCGCACGATGCGCGGCGACACCCCGCACGACGTTCCCACGCACCTTTTGAAAGATGCGGACAGCTACATTACCGGGAGCGGTGCCTTCCTGCGCAAGACGAGCCTGGACGAGCTGCCGCAGATCTACAACATACTGGCAGGGCAGATGAGCGTCATCGGCCCGCGCCCTGCACTGTACAACCAGTACGACCTGATCGAGGCGCGCGACAAGGTCCGCGCCAACGACATCCGTCCTGGCCTGACCGGCTTAGCGCAGGTCAACGGACGCGACGAGCTGCCGATTGACGTCAAAGCCCGCTACGACGGTGAGTACGCCGCCCATGTGACGTTCTGGAATGATGTAAAGATTTTCTTCCGCAGCATCACCTATGTGTTCCAGCGCCGCGGCGTCGTCGAGGGCGGCACCGGTGCCATGAACCAGACAAAAGAGGAAAAATCGTCAAAATGACGGACGTTGTACCTGCCGGGAAAACACCGGCAGGTACATTTTTTGTGCTGATTTGAAAAATGTACAAGAAAATCTTGCGATTTTCGTGAAAATATGTTGCAAAAGCCAAGCGGATTGTGTAAAATATACATTATGATGTTTTGGTTTTCAGGCAGATTACCAAACGGCAATTTTGCCAAACACGCATAGCCCGCACTGCACACCGGTGCAGACTGTCTAAATAACAGCTAAAAGGGGAGTCACATATTATGGCAAACAGGGTATTCCAGAACGTGGTCTACCAGATGAAGGACGCAGTGGATCGTGTCGTCGGCGTGATTGATGAGACCGGCACCGTCATTTCCTGCTCTGAGCTGGGACAGATCGGTGAGGTGCGCGAGGGCGTGGCCGCTGTCCGCCAGACGGCCGGGGATGCTTTCGTGCGCGATGGGTATGCCTACCATCAGTTCTCCAACGCCAAGCACAATGATTACGCCGTCTTTGTCGAGGGCACTGACACTACCGCCGAGCAGTTCGCCGCCATGCTCTCCATCAGCCTGCAGAGCATCAAGCAGTACCACGACGAAAAATTCGACAAGACGAACTTCATCAAGAACGTCGTGCTCGACAACATCCTGCCCGGCGACATCTACGCCAAGGCGCGGGAGCTGCACTTTGTCTCTGACGTGCAGCGCGTCGTACTGCTGATCCGCGTGACCTCCGGCAATGATATTTCCGCCTACGATGTCGTCAGCGGTCTTTTCCCGGACAAACAGAAGGACTTCGTCTTTAACATCAGCGAGACCGACACCGTCCTGGTCAAGGAGATCAAGCCCGACAACAACACCCGCGATATGGAAAAGCTGGCTGCCTCCATCGTCGATACACTGCAGGGCGACCATTACATCAAGGCCGTCGTCGGCATCGGTACGCCCATCGGCAACATCAAGGACCTGGCCTCCAGCTTTAAGGAAGCCCAGATTGCCATGGAGGTCGGCAAGGTGTTTGACACCGAGCGTCAGGTCATCAGCTATGACCATCTGGGCATTGCGCGCCTGATCTACCAGCTGCCTACGACACTCTGCGAGGCATTCCTGCGCGAGGTGTTCAAGCAGGAGAGCATCGACTCCCTCGATGCCGAGACACTGTTCACGATCCAGCGCTTCTTTGAGAACAACCTGAACGTCTCCGAGACGAGCCGCGGTCTGTTCGTTCACCGCAACACGCTGGTCTACCGCCTTGAGAAGATCCGCAAGCTGACCGGCCTTGACCTGCGCAACTTCGATGATGCCATCGTCTTTAAGGTGGCGCTGATGGTCAAGAAATATCTGTCCGCCAACCCGGCCAAATATTGATTTTAAAAAAACTTTCACAAATGGCGCTGCACCGCAAGGCAGCGCCATTTTCCTGCTTTTTATAGCCGCAAAGCACCTTGACCGCAGGGGTCTGACATGGTATTCTATTATATGTATGACTGTAACAATAACAGCAAAGCCAAACCACGGCAGGAGAACCCCGAATGATCGATTTTGAACATGTATATAAAACCTACGAGACCCACAACGATGAGAACGTCGCGCTGGAGGACATCAACATCCATATTGACGAGGGCGAGTTCGTCTTTATCCTCGGCCATTCCGGCGCGGGCAAATCCACGTTTTTAAAGCTCATTCAGATGGAGGAGAAGCCCACCGAGGGCAAGGTCTTTATCAATGGGCAGGATTTAACGCGCATCAAGCGCCGCAAGGTGCCCTACCTGCGCCGCCAGATGGGCGTTGTGTTCCAGGATTTCCGCCTGATCCCCACCATGACCGTCTATGAGAATGTCGCCTTCGCCATGCGCGTGACGAACATCTCGACCAAAAAGATCAAGGATCGCGTACCGTTTGCACTCTCCCTTGTCGGTCTGGAGGACAAAATGGACCGCCTGCCGGATGAACTCTCCGGCGGCGAGCAGCAGCGTGTGGCCGTTGCCCGTGCGCTGGCCCACGGCCCCAAGCTCATCATCGCGGACGAGCCCACCGGCAACATCGACCCCGAAATGTCGATGGACATCATGCAGCTGTTTGAGGCCATCAACAAGGTCAACATCACCGTCGTCGTCGTCACCCATGAGCACGAGCTCGTCCACAAGCTGGCCCGCAAGTACGGCAACCGCGTCATCACGCTGGCCAACGGCATGGTAGCCTCCGACACCGCTGACCCTGCTGCCGCGCGCCGCTACGCTGCCGCCATGGCCGAGCGCGAAGAGGACGACTACGAGTACGACGAGGACTGATTTGTAAGTAAGAGGGGACACCATGCGTTTTTCCAGTTTTATCTACTTAGTCGGCCAGGGCCTGCACAATCTGCGCGCCAACCGGCTGATGACCTTTGCCTCCATGGGCGTGCTGACCGTCTGCATGCTGCTGATCGGCGCAGCCTCGCTGCTGGGCATCAACATTGACCACATGGTCGAATACATCGGCAACCAGAACGAGACTGTCGTCTACATGGGCGGCACCGGCGAGAGCGAGGTCGCCACCGACGAGCAGATTGCCGCCGCCGACGCGGCCATCCGCAGCACGCCCCACGTTGTGAGCGTGACCTATATGTCGCCGGAGGATGTTCTGGCGACCTACAGCGATATGCTGAAGGATTACACAAACCTGCAGCAGGTCTTTGCCAATGACAACCCATTCACTCCCAACTACCGCGTGACCGTGGACGACCCCGACAACATTGAGGAAGTCTCCGCCCAGCTCATGCAGATCGACGGCGTTTACAGCGTCAAGGCCCCGCTGGCTATGGCGGATACCTTCACGTCCCTGCAGAAGGTCATCAACTACGCCTGCTACGGCCTGGTCGCGGTGCTGGCCATCGTCTCCATCGTCGTCATCAACAACACGATCAAAATCACCGTCTTTAACCGCCGCAAGGAGATCGGCATTATGAAGCTCGTCGGCGCGACCAACGGCTTCATCCGCTTTCCGTTCTTTGTCGAGGGCGTCACCTCCGGCCTGATTTCGGCTGGCATTGCGTCCGGCATCGTCTGCGGCGCGTACTATGCACTCTGCCGCTGGTATGCCGAGAATCCGTCCAACCTCTCGCAGATGTTCGGCGGCACGCTTGTCCCGCTGGAAAGCGTCTGGTACTACATCGTCGGCGGCTTTGTGCTGCTGGGCTTCGTGCTCTGCGGCCTCGGCACCGCCACCAGCATCCGCAAGCATCTGAATGTATAACAGGGGATAAAGGGAACGTATAAGACCATGAAGCATGTAAAACACGGCAAAAAGCTGATTTCGCTTCTGCTGAGCGCGGCTGTCGCCATGAGCATGACGCTTTCCACCGTCATGACGCCGCTGGCCGCCTCCTCCAGCGTCAGCGACCTGCGCCAGAAGCTGCAGGAACTGCAGTCTGAGCAGGAAAAGGTCAACCAGCAGCTCAAGGACGCGCAGAGCAACAAGGCCGACGCTGAGGCTCTCAAAACGCAGCTTGAGCAGCAGAAGGCACTGATTTTAAGCCAGATCAGCAACCTGTCCGAGCAGATCGGTTCTTTGGATGAGGAAATCGTCAACAAGCAGGACGAGATTGACCGGAAGCAGCAGGAGGTCGACCAAAAGCAGGCCGAATACGACCAGCGCTGGGCGGACTTTAAAGATCGTATGCGTGCGATGCAGCGTCTGAATGACGGCGGCTCCATCGCACTGTTGTCCAGTGCCACCAACCTGTATCAGCTGCTGACCTTTGCCACCACATTGGATCAGATCGTTAATAAGGACGAGGACACCTGCCAACAGCTTGAAAATGAACACGCCGAGCTGGAGCAGCAGCGCGCCGAGCTGGAGCAGGCCAAGGCGGACCTGGAGGCCACGCAGGCCGATCTGGAGACCCAAAAGACCGCGCTGGACGGCAAGACGAATGAGCTTGCCCAGAATATCTCCCAGACCGACGCCAACATTTCCGCAGCGGATGCCGAGATCGAGGCCAACAAGGCGGCCCTGATCGAAGCCAACAAGGCCGTGGATAAGGCTGCTGCCGAGCTGGACGCCGCGCTGAACGCCGCCAACCAGGCTTACGGCAATGCGTCCATCCAGTGCTCGCTGGACTTTGGCCGCCCGCTGGCCACCTATAAGTACGTCTCCTGCTACTTCGGCGGCAACGGCCACCGCGGCACCGATTACGCCGCACCGGGCGGCACCGAAATCTACGCCGTCTCCGGCGGTGTCGTCACCGCTGCGGCCTACCACTGGAGCTGGGGCTACTACGTGCAGGTCTACCACGGCAAGGATGACAACGGCAATACTTATTCGACGCTGTACGCCCACATGAACAGCGCGCCCGTTGTCAGCGTGGGGCAGCCCGTGGAAAAGGGCAAGGTCCTTGGTTATGTCGGCTCCACCGGCAACTCCACAGGCAACCATCTGCACCTGGAAATGAAGGTCAACAACGTCCTGGTCAATGTCATGAACTACCTCTCATAACGAAAGGGGAATCTGTATGAAGCCGCAGAAGCACAAAACCTCCGTGCGTATTTTCTGCCTTGTAGTCGCCGTTCTGATGATACTCAGCCTTTTGTCTACGGTATTTTTCTCACTAGCCTACGGGGCATAACGCAAACACAGTAAGGAGCCATCAGACCCATGAGCAAAAAAATCAGTCTTGGCGTGGCGGCCACCATTGCCATCATTGCAATGGCCGTCACCTTCTCGCTGACCATGGTCGTGTCCATGAAGATGTTCAACACCACAGTGTCCAGCGTCAAAAACAAGGAGCGCCAGTACAACAAGCTGTCCGAAATTGATCGTTTTGTCCGCGCTGGGGAGTATTTCACCATCGACGAGGACACCTTGAATGACCGCTTGGCTGCGGGCTACATGAACGGCATCAACGACAAGTACGCCGTCTACTACACCGCCAAAGAATACAGCGAGAAGCAGTCTGTGGAGAAGGGCACGCTGACCGGCATCGGCGTCGCTGTCGTCAATGACACATCCTCCGGCTACGCCCGCATCATCCGCCTGTATGACAACTCGCCCGCCGCAGAGGCCGGGATGCAGGTCGGCGGCTTCATCACCGCTATCAACGATGAGTCGACGCGCAACATCACCTCCACCGCGCGCCTGACATCCAAGCTGCTGGGTGAGGAGGGTACGACCACCACGATCACCTACCTGACGCCGGACCGCCAGGAGCAGCAGCTGAATCTTGTCCACTCCAACTACAAAACACCCTCCATCTACACCCGTCAGATGGTCGCGGACACCTGCGGGTACATCCGCATTGACGCCTTCACCTCCGGCACGGCCAGCGAGTTCAAGGCTGCTGTGGATGAGCTGCTGCAGCAGGGAGCGAACTGCCTTGTCTTTGACCTGCGCGACAACACCGGCGAGAACCTGAATGCCGCCCTTGTGGCCGCGGATTACTGTGTGCCCTCCGGTGAGATCGCCAAGCAGCAGGACAGGGACGGCAATGTGACCGTGCTGCGTATGTCCGATGAGACCGAGATTAACGTTCCGATCGTCTGCCTTGTCAACGGCTCCACCGCGGGCAGCGCCGAGCTGTTCGCCAATGCCCTGCGCAAGATGGCCGGTGCGACGCTCGTCGGCACCAAAACTGCGGGTAAGGGCGTCGTTCTGAGCGACGCCCAGAGCTTCTCCGACGGCTCCGCCGCTTACATCACGGTGGGCCTGCTGCTCGATAACGAGGATCAGACCTGGAATGAGGAGGGCCTGCGCCCCGACATTGACGCCGCGCTCTCCGTTGACGAGCAGAACGCCTACTACGATTACACACTTGATACTGACCCGCAGATCAGCAAGGCCGTCAACGCGGCCACGGCACTGGCCGGGCAGAACTGATTTTTATTGACTCGGAAAGGACGTCCACCGTGCCCACATTGACTGACCTGTCCACCATCCGTGACCTCTGCGCACGGTATGACTTTGCCCTGTCCAAGGGCTTCGGCCAGAATTTCATCATCAACCCCGGCATCTGCCCCCGCATTGCTGAGGCCGCCGGTATCGGCCCCGGCTGGGGCGCACTTGAGGTCGGCCCCGGCATCGGCGTACTGACCGAGCAGCTTTGCAAGCGTGCGGACAATGTCGTCTCCATCGAGGTCGACAGGCGTCTGCCGCCGCTGCTGGAAGAGACGATGGCCGACTACGACAACTTCAAGCTCATCCTGAACGACGTGTTGAAGGTCGATTTGAAGGCTCTGCTGGCCGAGGAGTTCGGCGGCAAGCCCGTCGCCGTCTGTGCCAACCTGCCGTACTACATCACCAGCCCAATTCTGATGCGCCTGCTGGAGGAAAAGCTGCCTATCCGGAACATTACCGTAATGGTGCAGAAGGAGGCCGCACAGCGCCTCTGCGCCGCCCCCGGCACGCGGGATGCGGGTGCAATCAGCTACGCCGTGGCCTATTACGCCGAGCCGAAGCTGTTGTTCAGCGTCCAACCCGGCAGCTTTTACCCCGCCCCCAAGGTGACAAGCGCCGTCATCCGCCTGGATGTGAGGGAGAAGCCCGCCGTAACCGTGCCGAACGGCGACGAAGCCGCCTTCTTCGCGCTGATCCGCGCCGCCTTCTCCCAGCGCCGCAAGACCGCCGCCAACGCCATCGCCAATGGCCTGCACCTGCCCAAGGCGCAGGTCATCTCCGCCCTGCAGGCCGCCGGTCTTGATGAGCGTTCCCGCCCCGAGCAGCTGACACTGGAGAATTACTGTGCTCTGCAGACGGCACTGGCAAACACTTAAAACAGCAAAGCAAAACGCCCGGTAAGCATCACGCTTACCGGGCGTTTTTTAGGAGTATATAGAGTAGGGTGCAATAAGGAAAATCTTCTCTAAATATTCCTCAAGAACAATCCATCAGTTTTATGTACAGCAGCAGCTGTTACAATATCCTGAGTTCAATCCTGACTCCGCGTTATGTGATTCTACTGCGTTTACGACTTGTTTACGACCTGTTTTTTACTGTTTAGGACGCAAAAAGACATACAAAAACAAGAAAAAGCGCGTTGCAAAGTGGATTTGCTTTGCTAACACGCTTTTTTAAGTGGAGCTAGTAACAGGAATCGAACCTGCAACCTGCTGATTACAAATCAGCTGCACTGCCAATTGTGCTATACTAGCGGGAACTCTAATATAATATCACAATCGGCAGGGGTTTGTCAAGGGTTACAGCAGATCCACGCCCGAATTCCTGCATGCCTGTACCGTAGCGTCATCCCACAGGCTGACCTGTACCTCGCCGACATGGGCCTTGCCCAGCAGCAGCATGCACAGGCGGCTCTGGCCAATGCCGCCGCCCATTGTCAGGGGCAGGGTGCCATCCAGCAGCAGTTTGTGGAAGGGCAGCTCCGCGCGCTGCGGGCAGCCTGCGGCGTCCAGCTGGCGGCGCAGGGCGTCGGCGTCAACGCGGATACCCATACTGGACAGCTCCAGCGCGCAGTCCAGCGGCTTGTGCCAGAACAGGATGTCGCAGTTCAGCGTCCAGTCATCATAGTCGGGCGCGCGCCCGTCGTGGGGCTGGCCGCTCTTGAGCCTGCCTCCGATCTGCATGATGCAGACGGTTCCATGCTCTTTAGCAAAGGCATTCTCGCGCTGCTTCGGCGTGAAGTCCGGGTATCTGTCCTCGAGCTCCTGCGTCGTGATAAATGCCACCTCGCGGCCCAGGTGGATGTTGTTTTTCAGCTCGGGGAACTTCCAGCGCAGCTCGTCAGACGTTGCACAGACAGCGTCCACGATGTCCCGCACGGTCTCCTGCAGAAATTCCAGCGTGCGCTGGTCGGCAGTGATAACGCGCTCCCAATCCCACTGGTCCACGTAGATGCTGTGCAGATTGTCCAGCTCCTCGTCGCGGCGGACGGCGTTCATATCGGTCACAATGCCCTGACCGGGGCGGAAGCCGTACTTGTACAGGGCGTAGCGCTTCCACTTAGCCAGACTGTGGACGACCTCGGCCTGCTCGTTCAGGCTGGGCACATCGAACGAAACAGGGCGCTCGACGCCGTTCAGGTCATCGTTCAGGCCGCTGCCCTGCATGACAAACAGGGGAGCCGTGACGCGCTTGAGGTGCAGCGCCATGCAGAGCTTCTCCTGAAAGATCGTCTTGATGAGGCCGATGGCCTTCTGGGTGTCATACAAACCCAGAAGGCTTTGGTATCCTTCCGGAATGGTAATGTGACTCATAATACATCCTCCTATTTCTTTCCCGGTGTATGGATTTATGCCTTGGCGAACTGGCTCTCGTACAGCTGCTTGTAGAAGCCGCCCTGCGCCAGCAGTTCTTTGTGGGTTCCGCGCTCAATGATGTTTCCGGCCTTCATGACCAGGATCTGGTCAGCGTTCTTGATGGTAGACAGGCGATGGGCCACGATAAAGCTCGTGCGGCCCTTCATCAATTCCTCAAAGGCATCCTGCACCAGCACCTCGGTACGGGTGTCGATGCTGGACGTTGCCTCATCCAGAATCAAAATTGGCGGGCGTCGCAGCATGACACGGGCAATGCAGAGCAGCTGCCGCTGGCCCTGGCTGATGTTGCCGCCGTCCTCGGCTACCTGCGTATCGTACCCGTTGGGCAGGCGGCAGATAAAGCTATGGGCGTGCGCCTTCTTGGCTGCGGCGATGATCTCCTCGCGGGTCGCATCCGGCTTGCCGTAGGCGATATTCTCCGCAATCGTACCGGCCTTCAACCAGGTCTCCTGCAGCACCATGCCCAGGTTGCCGCGCAGGCTGTCGCGGGTCACATTGTCGATGGAATACCCGTCGACGCGCAGCGTACCGCCGTTGATCTCATAAAACCGCATCAGCAGATTGACCAGTGTCGTCTTGCCGCAGCCCGTGGGGCCGACCAGTGCAATGCGCTGACCCGGCGCAACCTTCAGGTTCATATCCTCGATCAGCGGCACATCGTCCACATAGCGGAACCTGACGTGGTCAAACTCCACGCTGCCTGCGCCGTGGGGCAGGGCAACAGCATCCGGGCCATCGGGCACGATGGGCGTCTCGTCGATCAGATCAAACACGCGTTGCGCACAAGCCAGCGCGTTCTGCAGTTCGGTCATAACGTCCGAAATGTCATTGAACGGCTTCGTGTACTGGTTGGCGTAGTTCAGAAAGACCGACAGCTGGCCCACCGTGATGCCGCCGGCAATGGCGACGAACGCACCCAGCACGCCGACGGCGGCGTAGACCAGCGCATTCACAAAGCGGGTGCAGGGGTTCGTGGTAGAGGAGAAGAACGTCGCCTTGACGCCGCACTTCTGCAAATCGAGGTTGATCTTATCGAAGCGTTCCTCGGCGCGGCGCTCATAGCCGAACGCGCGGACAAGATGCTCGTTGCCGACCAGTTCTTCGACCAGACTCGTCATTTCGGCGCGGGTCTCGCTCTGCACCCTGAACATAGAATAGGTGTGGGTGGCAATGAACCGCGCGACGAAAATCGACAGCGGCGTCAACGCCACAACGACCAGCGCAATGCGCCAGTCGATGAACAGCATGACTCCCAGCGTGCCCAAAATCGTCAGCACGCCGGTGAACAGCTGGGTAAAGCCCATCAACAGACCATCGCTGAACTGCTCCACATCGGTGGTAATGCGGCTGATAGCATCGCCGGGGCGGTGGGCATCCATATATTTGAGTGGCAGAATCTCCAGCTGGCCAAACGCACGGACACGCATATCACGCACGACCTGAAAGGTAATGCGGTTATTGACGACATTCATCAGCCACTGGGCCAGCGCTGTGCAGGCAATCGTGGCAGCCATCGCTATCGCAATTTTGCCAAGGCCTGCAAAATCAACCTGACCGGGTCCCAGGATCATATCCACGGCCTTGCCGGACAGTACCGGGGCCAGCAGAGTCGTGACCACTGTGATCAGCGCAAAGGTCAGCGTCAGGATGACCATGCCGGTGTAGGGGCGGATCAGCTTCAGGACGCGATGGATCGTATTCTGGTCCAGCTTTTGCTTTGTCTTGCTCATAGCGTCTTTGCCACCTCCTCCTTGCTCAACTGGCTCAGGCAGATTTCCTTATAGACCTCGCAGCTGCGCAGCAGCTCGGCATGGGGCGCGTCGCCAACCAGCTTACCGTCATCCAGCACCAGAATGTGGTCGGCGCGCTGCACGCTGGCCGCGCGCTGGGAGACGATAAACACGGTCATGCCGTGCGTTTCCTCTTTGATTGCCTTGCGCAGGGCAGCGTCCGTTGCGAAATCCAGCGCCGAGGCACTGTCATCCAGAATCAGGATCTTCGGCTTTGGTACCAGCGCGCGGGCAATCGTCAGGCGCTGGCGCTGCCCGCCGGAGAAGTTGCGGCCAGCCGTCTCCACCGGCGCATCCAGCATGCCGGGTTTGCCGCGGACAAACTCCGCCGCCTGGGCTATCTCCAGCGCCTGCCAGATTTCCTCGTCGGAAGCTCCGGGGGCGGCCCACTGCATATTGTCGCGGATCGTACCTGTAAACAGCACGGCCTGCTGGGGCACGACGCCCACCAGCCTGCGCAGCTGTGCAAAGCTGTACTGCTTTACATCATGGCCGAACAGCGCAACGCCGCCGTTGTCGGCATCGTAGAAGCGGCAGACCAGGTCGATCAGCGTCGATTTGCCGCTGCCCGTACCGCCGATGACGCCGATGGTCTCACCGGATCTGGCCGTAAACGTGATGTCCGTCAGGCTCGGTGCGCCGGCATCCTTGTAGGTGAAGGTGACGTGCTCAAACTTAGCCGCCTCGGCAGCGTCGTTCACAGCCAGCTCTGCCGTGCCGGGATCCTGCATCGTCGTGTGGGTGTTCAGAATCTCATTGACGCGCATACCGCTGGCCAGTGCGCGGGTGACCGAAACGACCAGATCCGCCAGACGCAGCAGGCTCAGCAGAATCTGGCTCATATAGTTGATAAGGGCAATGACCTCGCCCTGCGTCAGCTTACCGGCATCGACCTCCACACCGCCGCGCAGCAGCAGCGCCACAACGGCCAGGTTGACGACGAGATAGGTCAGCGGGTTCATCAGCGCCGAAATACGGCCTGCCGCAAATTGCAGCTTTTTCAGGTGGTCATTTGTCTCCACAAAGGCGGCCAGCTCGTCCGCCTGGCGGGCAAAGGCACGCACCACGCGCGCGCCGACGTAGTTTTCGCGCGTCAGCAGCGTCACACGGTCCAAGCCGTTCTGGGCCTCATGGTAGATGGGCACGGTCACGCGCATGATGGCCCATATAATAAGCGACACCATGATCGTAACACCGATGAAAAGCAGTGTCAGCTTCGGACTGATGGAAAACGCCATAATAAGCGCGCCGATCACGATGAACGGCGAGCGCAGCAGCAGACGCAGCGTCAGGTTGACGCCGTTCTGTACCTGATTGATGTCGCTCGTCATGCGGGTGACAAGCGTCGGGGTGCCGATGCCGTCCAGCTCGCTGTAGCTCAGCGTGCCAATATGGCGGAACAGGTCCTTGCGCAATGCCGTGCCAAAGCCCAGCGCCGCCTTTGCGGAGAACCACTGTGCCGTCAGGCTGCTGGCCAAGCCGATAGCAGCCAGCAGGACCAGCAGGCCGCAGCGCGTCCAGATGAAGGCTGCATCCTCATTTTTGATGCCCGTGTCGATGATGCTGGCAATGACCAGCGGCACAAACAATTCAAAACAGGCTTCCAGCATCTTGAAAAGCGGCGCTAACAGGGCTTGCTTCTCATAGCCCTTGATGTAGCGCATCAATTTGTGCATTGAAAACCACCTCATACGTAATAATAAAAATAATCAGTTTATTATACCACGGTTTTCTCAATTTGTCTTGCAGAATCCCCCAGATTTCGATGATTATTTATTGGCCCGGCGTCTATACTTTCAATGGGTACTTTTCAGAGGAGGATTTGCAGATGTTCTGGGTCTACAGATATAAAGGTTTTTCCTTCACGGCGGCACGCACCGTGCACACGGCGCTGATGCTGGCGGGGCAGCAGGGGTGCAGCCAGGCGGATACCGGCCATTTGCTGCTGGCGCTGGTGCAGACAGCACAGGGGACAGCGGCGGATTTTCTGCGCCGCAAGCGGGTGACATCCACCGCCCTGGCCGAGCATACCGCCGCCCACGCGCTGGGCCGTCCGCGCCGCCTGCACAGCCGGGACCTTGCCCCCGAGCTGAGCAAGGCCATGGAGTTTGCCGTGCTGGGTGCGCACGCGGCCAGTGCCGCCAGGGCGGAGAACGAGCACCTGCTCTGCGCCATCCTCGAGGATTCGTCCTGCACGGCCAGCCGGTGGCTGGCGGCTCTGGGCATCGAGCTGCCGCAGGCCGCGCGGGAATGCCGCCAGCTTTCCGGTCAGCTTGTGCTGCCCGCCCAGCCGCGGATGGCTGCCTCCCGCACGGGCCGCCCCAGCGATAAATATGGCCGCGACCTGACGCGCCTCGCACAGGAGGGGCGGCTTGACCCGGTGCTCTGCCGTGATGCCGAGCTGGATCGCATGATTGAAATTCTCTGCCGCCGCCAGAAAAACAACCCCTGTCTCCTGGGTGAGCCGGGTGTCGGCAAGTCTGCGCTGGCGGAGGCACTCGCGCAGCGGATCGCTGCGGGGCAGATCACCCCGGCACTGCGCGGCAAGCGGGTGCTGGCGCTGGACATGGCGTCGATGGTCGCGGGCACCAAATACCGCGGCGACTTTGAGGAGCGGTTCAAGAACCTGTTGGAAGAACTGTACCGTGACCGCTCAACGATTTTGTTTATCGATGAAATCCACATCATTGCCGGGGCCGGGGCGGCGGAGGGAGCCATTGACGCCGCCAGTATCTTAAAGCCGATGCTGGCACGCGGCGAAATTCAGCTCATCGGCGCGACCACGCCTGAGGAATACCGCAAAACCATCCAGAAGGATTCCGCGCTCGAGCGCCGCTTTGGAAGGGTCATGGTCGAGGAGCCCACCCCTGCTGCCGCGGAAACGATTCTGGCCGGACTGATGCCGCGGTATGAGCGCTACCACGGTGTCAGCATCCCGCCCGAGGCCATCCACGCCGCGGTGGAGCTGAGCGTGCGTTACCTGCCCGGGCGGTATCTGCCCGACAAGGCCATTGACCTGCTGGACGAAGCCGCCGCGGCCCGCCGCATTGCCGCTGCCAGTGGGAACCGCCGGGCACTGACCCCCGCCGATATTGCAAGGGTCGTCAGCAAGGCCAGCGGCGTGCCCGCAGAGCGCGTGGGCGAAGCCGAGAGGGAGCGGCTTGCCAATCTGGAACAGCGCCTTGCCGCCGAGGTCATCGGCCAGCCGCAGGCCGTGGCCGCCGTAGCATCCGCCATCCGACGCAGCCGCACCGGCCTGCGGGAGAGCGGGCGGCCCATAGGAGCTATGCTGTTCCTCGGGCCGACGGGCGTCGGCAAGACCCAGCTGGCACGCACGCTGGCAAAATGCTGGTTCGGCAGCGAAAAAGCCCTGCTGCGCTTTGACATGTCGGAGTATATGGAGCGGCATACCGTCGCGCGGCTGCTCGGCGCGCCGCCGGGCTATGTCGGCCACGACGAGGGCGGCCAGCTGACCGAGGCCGTGCGCCGCCGCCCGTACAGTGTTGTCTTATTTGATGAAATCGAAAAGGCGCACAGCGACATCCAGAACCTGCTGCTGCAAATCTTGGAGGACGGCAATCTGACCGACTCACAGGGACGCCGGGCGGATTTTTCCAACACGATTATTTTGCTCACCTCCAATCTGGGTGCGCGGTGTCTGTCCGGGCAGACGTCGCCGCTGGGCTTTGGGGCCGCCGCTGCCGAGACCCGGCGCCGCGGCCAGCAAGCCATCCAGGAGGCTAAGGAGTTTTTCCGCCCCGAGCTGATGGGGCGCCTGGATGAGACCGTCCTCTTTGACCCGCTCGGCCCGGAGCAGCTGGCCGGGATCGCAGACCGGCTGCTTGTCGAGCTTGAGCAGCGCGCGGCCCGGCAGGGCTACACGCTGCACCACACGCCCGCCGCAGCCAAGGTGCTGGCCGGGGACAAGGTGCCGCCCTACGGTGCGCGGGAGCTGCGCCGCACCGTCAGCCGTGCCGTGGAGCAGGCCCTTGCGGACCGCATCGCTGCCGGTACAGCTCACCCCGGCACCGTTTACACCGCCGATGTGGACGCCGACGGGCACATTATCCTGACCGAGGATACACTGGCGGCGTGCGTGTAGCATAAGCAAAACGAGGTACCTGCTTTCCGTGGCAGATACCTCGTTTTGCTTATTGCTTATTATAATTGTTGTAAAAAGGGAAAATCCTCAATCCTTCACATACAGCCCGCAATGGCACGCCCCGTGGTAGTCCGGGTCGGCCAGCTGCTCCTTGAACTCCTTGCAGATGCAGATATTCTCCGGAATGTGCTGCAAGCGGCAGGGGCAGTAGCCGCCCGTGCGCTTGAGGCCCTCGCGGATGGTTTTGACGATTTCCTCATTAGGGTTCAGGTGAAATTTCGGCTTTTCCATAGTGTTACCTCGTTTACGGTTTTACGCGGAACTCCTGCTCGCAGTAGATGCAGCGATAGCGTCCGCTCGGCGTCAGGGCAAAGATGTGGTCACAGCCCTCCTCGATAGAAGTGATGCAGCGCGGGTTCGTGCATTTGATGACGTTGACCAGCCGCTTGGGCTGCTCGGGGTGTTTCTTCTCCGTCACCCGGCCGTTCCGGATAAAGGTGATGGAGATTTTCGGGTCGACATAGGCTAGAACGTCAAAGCTCATCTCGCTGACATCGCCCTCGATCTTTATTATGTCCTTTTTTCCGTCCTTTTGGCTGCGGACGTTCTGCAAAAGTGCCACGCTGGCATTGTTCAGCTTTTCCAGCTCCATCATGTGGTAGAGCGCCAGGCCCGTGCCTGCGGTAATGTGGTCAATGACCACGCCGTTCTGGATTTCATCAACCTTCAACATTGAACGCTACCTCCCCGGTCTTGGGGTCTTTGAGACCCAGCAAAGTCATGATCAGCGCCATGCGCATATAGACACCGTTCTGCACCTGGTCAAAGTACGCTGCGCGCGGGTCGTCATCCACGTCCAGCGTGATCTCATTCACACGGGGCAGGGGATGCAGCACCGGCATATCCGCGGGGGCCAGAGCCAGCTTTTCCTTTGTCAGGACATAGCTGTTTTTCAGGCGGATGTAATCTTCTTCATTAAAGAACCGCTCACGCTGGACGCGGGTCATGTAGAGGACGTCCAAATCGGGCAGAGCCTCCTCCATACTGCGTGTCTCAACATAGGGGATGTTGTTAGGCTCGAGGATCTCGCTGATGATGTAATCCGGCACGCGCAGCTCCTCGGGTGAGATGAGCACAAACTTCATGCCCGGCAGACGGGACAGGCTCTTGATCAGGCTGTGCACCGTGCGGCCAAACTTGAGGTCACCGCAGAAGCCGATGGTCAGATGATCCAAGTGCCCCTTGCGCTGGCGGATCGTCATCATGTCCAGCAGCGTCTGGGTGGGATGGCTGTGGCCGCCGTCACCGGCGTTGATGACCGGAATGCGGCTGTAGCGGGACGCGCGCAGCGGTGCTCCCTCCTTGGGGTGGCGCATGGCGGCAATGTCTGCCACACAGCTGATCACGCGGATGGTATCGGCTACAGTCTCGCCCTTGGAGGCGCTGGAAACACCGGCATCGGGAAAGCCCAGTACCTGACCGCCCAGGTTCAGCATGGCCGCCTCAAACGAAAGACGGGTACGGGTGCTCGGTTCGTAGAACAGTGTTGCCAGCCGCTTACGGGCAGCTACATCTTTATAGGCAGCCGGGTCATCATGGATACGGTCTGCAAGGTCCATCAGGCTGAGCGTTTCTTCCAGCGTGAAATCCGCCGGGTCGATCAAATGTCTCATACACAATCCCCTTTGTTTACTCTATTTATTCCAAACGGCGCTGTGCCGTTCAAAATCAAATCAGCTTGCGCACCATCGCAAAGTCAAAGAAATCCGTATAGCAGGTCTGGCAGCAAAGCACCGGCTTGCAGGTTCGGGAATAGCAGATCTCATCCAGCTGCAAAAGCGCCTGCTCCGGGCGCAGCCCCAGCTGGCGGCGGATGCCGGGCACCCCCTGTACGGCTTGCAGCGTCGTCAGCGTCTCGGTGACCTCCACATGGCAGTGCTGCTCCACGATCTCAAAGATCGGGCGGCTGAAATCGATCGTATCCAGCCGCTTGCCGCCAAACAGCGCCAGCGGCAGAATATCGGTGGAGTAGAGCACCGGCGTTTCATCGGCCAGTACCCGGCGGCGCACAAACACAAGTGTGTGCTCGCGCTCCGGGTCAAGGCCGAGCTTTGCGGCCAGCTCCGGCATGGCAGTCTCCCGCGTGACCATCAGGTTATCGCTGTGGGGCACGCGGCCTATTGAGCGGATCATGCGGTTGAATTCCAGCTTCTGGTCCATGCGGTTCTCGACCCGGACCACATCGCGGTTGACAAGGGTGCCGATGCCGCGCACACGCTCCACATAGCCGTCGCGCTCCAGATCGCTCAGGGCATCGCGCACCACGGTGCGGCTCACGCCCAGAACATCGGCCAGCTCCAGCTCGCTGGGCAGCTGGGCGGCGTCTGCATAGCGTCCGCGGCGCAGCTCCTCCAGCAGGCGCCGGGCTGCCTGCTGGCTGCGCAGCTCACCGCCCAGGCGGTTTTCCGTCGTTTTATTCATGCAAAGATTCCTTTCGTGCCCGGCATACGTCCGCCAGGCAGCATTTGTCGCAGTAGGGCTTGGTGCGGGCTGTGCACACGGCGCGGCCATGGTCCACCAGCCGGTGGCAGAAGCCGTTGCCCTCCGCAGGCGGGATGATCTTCCACAGCTCCCGCTCGACCTTGGCCGGCTCCTTGACGTTGTCCACCAGCCCGATGCGGTTGCACAGCCGGATGCAATGGGTGTCCGTCACGATGGCAGGCTTGCCGAATACGTCCCCCATGATCAGATTCGCACTCTTGCGGCCCACGCCGGGCAGGGCAAGCAGCGCATTGAAATCATCCGGTACATGGCAGTCGTACCTGTCGCGCAGCATCCGCATACAGGCTGAAATATCCCGTGCCTTGCTGTGGCCCAGCCCGCATGGCTTGACGATGGCCTCAATATCCGCAGGATCCGCTGCAGCCAGTTCTTTTACGCCGGGGTACTTGGCAAACAGCTCCTGCACCACCACGTTTACGCGGGCATCGGTGCACTGGGCCGCCAGCCGCACCGACACAAGCAGCTGCCACGCATGGTCATAATCCAGCGTGCAGTCGGAATCGGGATATTCTGCCTTCAGGCGCGCAATACAGATTGCAGCCAGCTCTTGTTTGGTCACAGCATTTTCTCCGTTTCAATCCTTTTCTCTTGATTCTACCACGCCGAGCCGTTATAATCAAGTATAGAAGTATGATGTTTTGGTACACTATCTCAAACTTATCTAAAAAAAGGAACGCAAAATGGAACCATTGGCACAGCGTCTGCGCCCGCGCACCCTGGATGAGGTCTGCGGCCAGCAGCATCTACTCGGCAAAAATCAGGTTTTCCGCCGCACTGTCGAGAGCGGCAAGATTCCCAACATGATCTTCTACGGCCCGTCCGGCGTCGGCAAGACCACCGTTGCCAGCATCATTGCAGCGGGCAGCGGTATGCAGCTGCACAAGCTCAACGGCACGACGGCCTCTACGAGCGACATCAAGTCGGTGCTCGCGGACATCGGCACACTCGGCGCGTCGGGCGGCATTCTTTTATATCTTGACGAGATACAATATTTTAACAAGCGCCAGCAGCAGAGCCTTCTGGAATGTGTGGAGCAGGGTACCGTCACCCTGATTGCCTCCACCACCGAGAATCCCTACTTTTATGTATATAACGCGCTTCTGTCTCGCTGCACGGTGTTTGAGTTCAAATCCCTGACCACCGACGACATCCGCACCGGGCTGAGCAGCGCCGCTGCGCGCCTCGGGGCCGAGGACAAGTCTCCCGTGTTCATTCCCGACGACGCGCTGGAATACCTGGCCCAGAGTGCGGGCGGCGATATGCGCAAGGCTCTGGGCAATCTGGAATTTGCCGTCACCGCTGCACCCGTAGAAAACGGCAGCCGCACGATCACACTGGACATGGTGCAGCAGGTCGCCGTGCGCACGGCCATGCGGTATGATAAGCTCGGCGACGACCACTATGACATCGTCTCGGCCTACCAGAAGTCGATGCGCGGCTCCGACCCAGACGCGGCGCTGCACTATCTGGGCCGTCTGCTGGAAGCGGGTGACCTGCCCAGCGCCTGCCGCCGTTTGATGGTCTGCGCGTGCGAGGATGTCGGCCTGGCCTGGCCGCAGATCATCCCCATCGTCAAGGCCGCTATTGACATTGCCAACGCCGTCGGTCTGCCGGAGGCCCGTCTGCCGCTGGCGGATGCCGTGGTGCTGGTGGCTACCGCGCCCAAGTCCAACTCCGCCCACGACGGCATCAATGCCGCCATTGCGGACATTCAGGCCGGGCGCACCGGGCCTATCCCGCGCCAGCTGCAAAACAAGCACTACGACGGCGCCGACGCCAAGGTCAAGGGGCAGCACTACCTCTACCCGCATGACTACCCCAACCACTGGACCGCCCAGCAATACCTGCCCGACGCCATTAAGGACCGGCAGTACTATGTCCCCGGCGATAATAAAAACGAGCAGGCTTTCGCACAATACTGGAAAAAAATCAAAGGAGAACTGTAATCATGCCCAACCTCCACTGCGAAGCCATTGCCTTCCCGTCGTCGGACGGAAAGCACACCTCCTCCGCATTCCTCTACACCGTACCCGGCCAGCCTGTACGGGCTGTCCTTCAGCTCAGCCACGGCATGTGCGAATATGTGCGCCGCTATGCACCGATGGCCGAGTTCTACGCTGCCCACGGCATTGCGCTGGCGGGCAACGACCACCTCGGCCACGGTGACACCGCCCAGGCAGGGGAGCACGGCCACTACGGTGAGCCGAATGGCCGTTGCCACCTCCTGAACGACCTGCACACGATGAACCGTATCCTGCACGAGCGCTTTCCCGATACGCCCATCATCCTCTACGGCCACAGCATGGGCAGCTTTTACGCGCGCTGGTACGCCGAGAAGTGGCCGGAAAGCATCACGGCGCTGGTCATTTCCGGCACGGCAGGCCCCAGCCTTATGAATGTCGTCGGCCAGCGGCTGGCCGGACTGATTGCCCGCGTCAAGGGGCCGCGCTATGTCTCACCGCTGATGGTCAAGCTGAACTTCGGCAGCTATTGCAGGAAAATCGAGAACGCGCAGTCGCCCAATGCCTGGCTTTCCCGCGATAAAAGCGTTGTGAAAGCCTACGACGCCGACGGGCTGTGCACCTTCCGGTTTACCGCTGCGACCTACCGCGAGATGCTCGCGACGCTCAACCACGTCAGCACAAAGGCGTGGGCACAGGCTATTGACAAGGATCTGCCCGTGCTGCTGATTGCCGGTGACTGCGACCCCGTCGGCGACTACGGCAGCGGCGTGCGCAAGGTCTGGGCCATGCTGGGCGACGCCGGTGTCAGGGATCTGACCTGCCAGATTTTTGAAGGAGGCCGCCACGAGCTGCACAACGAAACAAACCGCGACGAGGTGTTCGACTACGTGTTGACATGGATCGAGGATCACATTTCCTGACGTTGTATCATGCAATATTTTCCCCCGCCGGCCCGGCGGGGGATTTTTTTGTTTTTTTCTATTGACAAAGCTGTATCCCGCGTGTATTATTGTATTAAGCTCTTAACACAATAATACAAAAGGAGCATAAAACACCATGAACTGGAACATTACTGCGGGCCGCCCGGTCTATGTGCAGCTGGTCGAGCAGTTGGAGCTTGCCCTCGTCGCGGGGGAGTTCCCGCCCGGCAGCCGCATTCCGCCCGTGCGGGAGCTGGCCGCTGACGCCGGGGTCAACCCCAACACCATGCAGCGCGCTTTGCAGGAGCTGGAAAGCCGCGGCCTTTTGCAGGCGCAGCGCACCGCCGGGCGCACCGTCACAGCGGATGACACTGCCCTGCAGGCCTTGCGCCGTCGGCGCGCCGGCACGCTGGCGGCGGAGTTTCTGCACCAGATGCAGGCCCTCGGCCTGACCGAAGCCGAAATCGAGACCCTGCTGCGCGAGACCGCACAGCAGGCACAAAAAAAGGAGTAAACCATGGATGCAATTTATGAGGTACGCGGCCTGACCAAGCGCTATGGCCGCACCGCTGCGCTGAACGGCGTGGACTTTGCCGTCACGCCGGGCAAGCTCGTTGGCCTGCTTGGCCCCAACGGCAGCGGCAAAACAACGCTTATGAAAATCTCCGCCGGGCTTTTGCAGCCCACGGCGGGCAGCGTCATTATTGATAAAATTCCTGTCGGCGTTTTCACCAAGGCCGTCACCAGCTATCTGCCGGACCGTATGGCCCTGCCGACGGAGTTCACCGCCGACGATGCCGTAAGTCTGTACGCGGATTTCTTCACCGATTTTGACAAAGTCAAGGCAAACGCCCTGCTGGCCGACCTGCATATCGGCGGGCGGGACAAAATCGATTCCATGAGCAAGGGCACACAGGAAAAGATGCAGCTCTGCCTGACGATGAGCCGTGCCGCCAGGCTCTACCTGCTGGATGAGCCTCTGGGCGGCGTGGACCCCGCCGCCCGCGACTACATTTTAAGCACCATCCTGCACAACTACAGTGAGGATGCCGCGCTTATGCTGTCCACGCACCTCATCGGCGACATTGAGAAGGTGCTGGACGAGGTCATTCTTTTACAGGACGGCAAGGTCCTGCGCCAGGCCGCCGTCGACGAGCTGCGCGAGGAAACAGGGGAGAGCGTGGACGCTTACTTCCGGGAGGTTTACAAATGCTGACGAAGCTTTTACGTTATGAGTTCAAATCCACAGGCCGTGTTGTTCTGCCCATTGCGGCGGGCGTGCTTGTGCTGAACATTTTTACTAATATTCTGAGCCGTTTTGTCCAGAACACCTCCGACAGGCTGCCGCTGGCCGGGGTCGCCATGGCCTTGCTGGCACTGGCATCTGCCGTAAGCCTTCTTGTTGTGCTCGCCATCTGCTCTTTTATTGAAATTCAGCAGTTTTACCGCCTGTTGGGCGAGCGCGGGTACTTGATGCTGGCTCTGCCCGTGCCCATTTGGCAGCACATTGCTGCTAAGGTCATCTGCGGCACAGTATGGACGCTGTTCGGCATGGTATTTTTTACACTTTGCGGCATGCTGACTACCGACACGGTCAGTGGTGGCGGGTTTGCATCTGATTTCAGCCGCGTCACTGCCGAGGATGTCGCCATCTGGTCTGCAATGCTTTTGATTATACTGGCCCTTATCGCGGGCGCACTGCTGCACGCATATCTGGCCTGTGCCTTTGCCGCGCAGTTTACCCAGCAGCGGCTGCTCATCAGCATTGCCGCCTACTTTGTCATCGGCTTTATCGGGCAGATGGCAGCCCTTGTGACGGCAGTCTTTGTCGCGTTCCGCGGGTATAAGTACCTTAACAATACCGGCTTCAGCGCCGCGTCGTTTTTCGGTCCCGACAATACCTTGGGCGTTATCGTACTCCCCCTGCTCGCCGTCTTTGCGCTGATTGCCCTTGTCGATGCCCTGCTGTGGGCACTGACCCAGTGGCTCATGACGAAGCGGCTGAATCTGGCGTGACCATAGCCAAATAGCCAAACGGCACAGAACGCAAAGCTGCAGCGTTCTGTGCCGTTTTTACTTTATAGAATCTGCTATCGCCTGCGCGTTGTGCCACCCTTTTCATAGAGCTTTTTCAATGCTGCGTGTAAAGCAGTGCAGCTTGCCAGTTGTGGCGTTGGTGGCGTTCCTAACAATCCGGCGCAAATGTCTTGACTTTGCTTACAATTTGCAGTATAGTAAGTATACAGACCAGCAGTCTGTAAAAAGGAGTGTATCCCATGCCGCGCAACAAATACCCGGAGCAGACCGTAGAAAAAATCCTGAACGCCGCCGCCGCGCTCTTTGCGGAAAAAGGCTATGCCCACACAACGCTGCAGGACATTATTGACGCCACCGGCCTTTCCAAGGGAGCCGTCTACCACCACTTCCAATCGAAGGAGGAAATCGCAGCCAGGGTCGGGGACCGCCTGGGCACGCAGGTCACGGGGGAGTTGGCCCGCATCCGCGACGATGCCTCGCTGACCGGACTGCAAAAGCTGCAGGCTGTCTTTGCGGTGTGCCTGGTTCCGCAGCGCCAGCAGACCTTGCAGCGCGCACTGCCGCGTCTCTGGGACGACCCGCAGTTTTTATCCATCGAGCTGCACGATTTGCTGGAAAAGACCATCCCTGTATATCTGGAGCCGATGGTCCGGCAGGGGACAGCGGACGGCAGCATTCACACGCCGGACCCTAGCGCTCTGTGCGAGGCGTTGTTCCTGCTGGCGGACCTCTGGCTGAACCCGCAGACGCGCCCCACCACGCCCGCCCGGCAGCGCGCGCGGTGTGCGGTATTCCAACAGCTGACACAGGCCCTCGGCCTTGATCTTCTCACTGACGAGCAGTCGGAGGAGCTGGCGGCGCTCTGCGAAGCAGAGTGATGCCTTCCGGGCTTGATTGCTCGCCCGCAGAAGCCGTGCGGCGTCGGACATCTCCGGGTCGATGACGAGCATCGACCCCTGCACCGTAGGGGCGGATTCCATATCCGCCCGGGAACCTTGCTGTTGCCGCAAATGCCCCCGGGTGCGCAACGATTCCCCCAGCAAAGCCCCTCATCCTTATACTAACACACCCAATCATTTCAACGGCGGTTCCAGCCGCCGTATTATTCAGCACGAATACAAACCGCCAGTCGGTATGTATGCACAAAACCTATCATAACAGGGGAGCACATCACCATGAATCCCACCTTTTATAAGATAACCGTCTGCCAGATCATCACGCTGTTCGGCAATGCCGCACTGCGGTTTGCGCTGCCGTTGTATCTTCTGCGCCGGACCGATTCCGCCGCACTGTACGGCAGTGTCACAGCGCTGGCCCTTGTGCCGATGCTGCTGGGCACGCTGGCAGGGGGCGTGCTGGCAGACCGCTGCCGTAAACAAAAAATCATGGCTGTGCTGGATACCGTATCCGCCATCGGCATGGCCGCAGCCGCAGCAGCAATGCCCGCCGCGCCCGTAACGCCGCTTGTGCTGGCCGCACTCTGCCTGCTGTATGCCGTGGAAGGGCTGTACCAGCCCGCCGTGCAGGCCAGTCTGCCTCTGCTGCTGGACGGGGCTGCGCTGGCCCGGGGCAATGCGGTCATTCAGCTGGTGGATACCATCGACGAGCTGCTTGGCCCTCTGCTGGGCAGTGTCTTACTGCACACTCTTGAGCTGCGCGGCTTGCTGCTGCTCTGTGCTGTCTGCTTTGCCGTATCCGCCCTCTGGGAGCGTACACTTCCAATTCCGTATGCGCCCGCCGCACGTTCATGCCTGCGTCTGCCGCCCAAAGCGCTTTTCCGCCAGGCAAGGCCGCTGCTCCGGCTGGCCGCGGTGCTGGCCCTGTTCAATCTGGCTGTCGTACCCGCGGTTACTGTCGGTGTACCGCTGCTGGTCGTCCGCTATTATGCCTTCTCCGACACCGCTCTGGCCGTCACCCAGTCTGCCATGAGTGTCGGTGGTCTGCTGGGCGGCGTGCTGGCCGGGGCGTTTGCAAAGCGGTTGTTCCTGCGCCGCGGCACAGCGGCGCTCTGGTGCATTACGGCAGTGTGCGCACTGCTCGGGCTGGCCGTTCTGCCGTGTGTGCCTGCCACAGCCGGGTACATCGCCGTCACATCACTGGCTTTTTGCATGATGGCTGCCGCCACACTGTTTCAAATCCTGCTGTTTACTGCAATCCAGGCCCATGCTCCCACCGGACAGACAGGCCGCTTTATGAGCCTGATCACGGTCTGTGCCTGCCTGACCCAGCCGGTCGGGCAGGCGGCGTTCGGGCTTTTGTACGGCCGCTTTGCTGCCCTGCCCAGTGCCGTGCTTTTTGCGGCGGCGGCTGCCTCGATTTTTATAAACCTTGCTGCATCGCACATTTTCAAAAAAGCCGCTTCTTTTTCGAAATCATGAACGCATCTTTACCAATTTGTTAAAAAGTTCTTATTGACAAACATTCCACAAGCCGTATAATATACCTTGTGTGTGCATCTATAGGGTAAATCTTTTCTGCCCTGACACATTGGCGTTGTATGTGCTGCTTGCAGCGGCTTCTTCAGCAGGGAGTCGTGTAACAAACCTTTGCGGGGCGGCATAATTGGCGCTGACTCGTCAAGGACTCTGTGCCGGCCTAAGGAAGAAACGGTGCGTAAAGAGAGTGCTGTAACGGGAAATTCCGCAAAGGGGGATGCAATAAAAATGAATGAAAATCTGATCGTATCTCTGAAAGACATTGTTGTCGAATTCGATGGGCAGAAGGTCCTGGACGGACTTTCGCTGGACATCCACGACAAGGAGTTTGTCACCTTCCTGGGCCCCTCGGGCTGCGGCAAGACGACGACCCTGCGTGTGATTGCCGGCTTTGTAACACCGAAATCGGGCAATGTCTTTTTTGATGGCAAGGACATCGCCAACATGCCGCCATACAAGCGGCCTGTGAACACGGTGTTCCAGAAGTATGCGCTGTTCCCGCACCTGAACGTGTTTGAGAACGTCGCCTTCGGCCTGCGCCTGAAAAAGATGACCGAGGATGAGATCCGCCCGAAGGTGCTCGAGATGCTCGAGATCGTCGGCCTGAAGGGCTTTGAACGCCGCAGCATCTACCAGCTGTCCGGCGGCCAGCAGCAGCGCGTGGCCATTGCCCGCAGCCTGGTCAACCAGCCCCGCGTCCTGCTGCTTGACGAGCCGCTCGGCGCGCTCGACCTCAAGCTGCGCAAGGAGATGCAGCTGGAGCTGAAGCGCCTGCAGCGTGAAATGAACATCACCTTCGTCTACGTCACCCACGATCAGGAGGAAGCCCTGACCATGTCGGATACCGTCGTTGTTATGTCCGGCGGTAAGATCCAGCAGATCGGCTCCCCGCAGGATATTTACAACGAACCCAAAAATGCCTTTGTCGCCCGCTTTATCGGTGACTCCAACATTGTCGACGGCGTCATGCTCAAGGACTTTCTGGTCAACTTCGGCGGCCATGATTTCACCTGTGTGGACCGCGGCTTTAAAGTCAACGAGCCTGTGCAGGTCGTCATCCGCCCGGAAGACGTGCAGATCGTGCCGCCCTCTGTCGGTATGCTGACCGGCCTTGTGCGCGAAGTCATCTTCAAGGGCGTTCACTTTGAAATGCACGTCGATGTAGAAGGCTATGAGTGGATCATCCATTCCACCCAGGCCAGCCAGCCCGGCGAGCTTATCGGCATGAACATCGGCCCGGACGAAATTCATATCATGAAGCGTTCGGAGGTGTGATCCATGCTCAAATCCAAATCCTCCCGCTGGCTGGCCGGGCCGTACCTGGTCTGGATGGCCATTTTCACAGTCGTACCGCTTTTCATCGTCATCTGGTACGCTATGACGAACGCGGACGGCCAGTTCACCTTCGACAACCTCACCCAGATCGGGCGGTATTCCAGCGTGTTTGCCCGCAGCCTGATTTTGGCCGCGATCTCTACCGTGATTTGCCTGGTCATGGCGTTTCCGGTGGGGTATTTTCTCTCCCGCCTGCGCGCCAACAAGCAGCACATTATGCTGATGCTCATTATGCTGCCCATGTGGATGAACTTCCTGCTGCGCACCTATGCCTGGATGACACTGCTGGAGAAAAACGGCCTTATCAACAAGTTCTTCGGTTTGTTCGGCCTCGGCCCCTTCAACATGATCAACACCTCAGGTGCGGTTGTGCTGGGCATGGTGTACAACTACCTGCCGTTTATGATTTTGCCCATCTACACGGCCATGACAAAAATCGATGATTCCATCATTGAGGCCGCGCAGGATCTGGGCTGCAACGTCTGGCATATTCTGTTTCGGGTGCTCGTCCCGCTGACCGGCCCCGGCATTGCCACCGGCATCACGCAGGTGTTTGTGCCCGCAGTCTCTACTTTTATTATCAGCCGTATGCTGGGCGGCGGCTCCAACCTGCTGATTGGCGATTTGATCGAGCTGCAGTTCCTTGGCAACTCCTACAATCTGAACCTCGGCTCCGCCATGAGCCTGGTGCTGATGGTCATTGTCCTGCTCTGCATGAGCTTCACTTCGAGCTTTGACGAGTCCGAGATGGAAGGAGTGATGTGATATGGCAAAAAAACATTCCGCATTGCTCATGCGCACCTACGTCATTCTGGTGTTCTGCTTCATGTATCTGCCCATCGCGGTCATGATTGCGTTCAGCTTCAATGAGAGCAAATCCCGCTCGAACTTTACGGGCTTCACCCTCGGCTGGTACAAAAGCCTGTTCCACAACGAGATGATTTTGTCCGCGCTGGGTCTGAGCCTTGTGCTGGCGCTGGTGTCCAGCATTATCGCCACGGTGCTGGGCACGCTAGCGACCCTTGGCATCAACTCGATGTCCCGCAAAAGCCAGCTCATCATCAATAACATCAGCTATGTGCCTGTCGTCAATCCGGAGATCATCACCGGTGTCTCACTGATGCTTCTCTTCGTCATGGCACAGAACTTCGGCATCGGCGGCGAGAGCGGCATCTTCGGCTGGCCGACGCTGCTGATTGCGCACATCACCTTCAATATCCCGTATGTTATCTTTAATGTAGGCCCCAAGCTGCGCCAGCTCGATCCCAGCCTGTACAATGCAGCGCTGGATCTGGGCTGCACACCGCGCCAGGCTTTCACCAAAGTCATCATGCCGCAGCTGTCCCCGGCCATTTTGTCGGCATTCCTCATCTGCCTGACCTACTCTATTGATGACTTCATGATTTCCTACTTCAACTCCGGCACGATGCAGACACTACCTATCGCCATCTACTCGATGACCCGCAAGAAGGTCAGCCCCGAGATCAACGCGCTGTCTGCAGTCATATTCTGCGTCATTCTGGCAATCATCCTGATTTCCAACGCCGCAGACTCCCGCGCCTACCGCCGCAACCAGAAGGCCATCCGCAAAGCCATGTTGGAAGAAGGGGGGCGCTGAAGATGAAGCTGAAAAAGTTTTCCGCTGCAGCGCTGGCCGCACTGACTGTCACCATGATGAGCGCCGCGCCGGTGCTGGCCGCCGATGACATCGAGGTCAACGAGGATATTTCCGTCTCCGGCGACTACGATTGGAAGCGCTTTGCTAACGACCATATCACGCTGAATGTCTACAACAACGGCCTGTACATCTCCGACGGTTCTGACGAGAGCATCAACGTTCTGTCCGCATTCGAGGAACTGACCGGCATCAAGGTCAATTACACGACCTACGACTCCAACGAGAGCCTCTACGCCAAGCTGAAATCCGGCGGCGTATCCTATGATGTCATCTTCCCATCGGATTACATGGTGGGCAAGATGGCCAAGGAGGGTATGCTGTCCGAGCTGAACATGGACAACATTCCGAACTTTGCCGGCATCGGTGAAACATATCTGGACCGCAGCTTCGACCCCGGCAACAAGTACAGCGTGCCCTACATGTGGGGCACAACGGGCCTGATCTACAACACGACGATGGTCGAGGAGCCGCCCACGAAATGGGCGGACATGTGGGATGTTGCGTACACAAACAATGTGCTGATGTTCAACAATTCCCGCGACGCTTACGCGATTGCAGCCAAGACGATTGGTCTGTCGATGAATCCGCAGTCCGTTGACGAGATCACCGCCATCACCGACGCGCTGAAAGCCCAGAAGAACATCGTGCAGGCCTATGTCATGGACGAGGTCTTTGACAAGATGGAGGGTGGCGAGGCCGCCATGGCGCCCTACTATGCGGGCGATGCCATCACGATGATCGACGAAAACCCAGACCTTGCTTTCGTCCACCCGGAGGAAGGCGTCAACTTCTTCATCGACAGCATGTGCATTCCGGCCAACGCCAAACACCGGGAGGCCGCCGAAATGTTCATCAACTACCTGTGCGAGCCGGACGTCGGCCTTGCCAACGCGGACTTCATCGGCTATTCCACCCCCATCACCGCCGTGTGGGAGATGCTGGACGACGATTTGAAGTACAGCGAAATTGCCTACCCGAGCGCGGAGGTTCTGGACAAGGCGGAGGTCTTTGAGACTCTGCCCGACGACATCAACGCCGCCATGGATGCCCAGTGGAGCGAGATGAAGAGCTATGAGGATGGCGGCAGCGGCTGGATGGTTCTTGCCCTGCTGCTTCTGGCCATCGCTATCTCTGCATTCAATATCTGGCGCAAGCTCCGCAAAAAATCCCGCGATAACTATTAAACAGTTTCAGGCTGCACACCGTTTTGCGTGTGCAGCCTTTTTGTTTGCCGGCCCGCAGCCTTGCCGCTTCACCCTTTTACGGTTCGATTTGTAGGGAGGGGTCTTGCCCCCTCCGCGGGCCGATGCAAGCATCAGCCCCTACGGCCAGCCCCAAAGCCCCCGCCTTTGCATTTTTCCAACATTTGTGCTATACTCTCCTTGGCGAATCAATTCAAAATCCATCAAGGAGGGCTTCCTTATGCCCGAAAAGCTCATAACCTACACCCAAAAATTTACCGTCTACCGCACGGACGGCGACCACCTCGGCCATGTCAAGCTAGGGGCGCTGCTGCGCTATGCCCAGCAGGTTGCTACCGCCCACGCCGAGGCCGTAGGGCTGGACGATGCCCTGTACCGCAAGACCCACACCGCCTATGTGCTGGCCAAGCTGGCCCTGCACGTCACACGGCTGCCCCGTGTGGACGAGGAACTGACCCTTGTCACCCAGCCCGAGCGCTGCAAGCGCGCCGTCAACAAGCGCATCACCCATTTTTACGATGCTGACGGGGCAGAGGTCGCCACAATGGACAGCCGCTGGGTACTCATTGATACCGAAAAGCGTATGATCCTGCGCAAGCACCCGGAGCAGTTTGCCGACCAGTGGGCCGAGGATGTGCCCCTTGAGCTGCCGATCAAGCTGCCCCGCATCGCCCCCGAGGACTGCGAGGTGCTGGGGGAGCAGCAGGCCGTCTACTCCCGCTGTGATATGAACGGGCATCTGAACAACACCCGCTATGCTGACATCGTCTGCGATGCCGTGCCATGGGAGGTGTGGGATACCGCGCATATCCGCGATTTTACGATCAGCTACCACCGTGAGGTTCCCCGCGGCGAGAGCTTCACCCTGCGCCGTGCCAAACTGGCAGAGGACACCTTCTATTTTGAAGGCGAACGGGAAGGCAAATCCGCCTTTGAGGCACAGCTGATTTTCAAACACTTATAATTTCTACATAAACCCCTGTTACACTGTTTACATCGACAATGTAAAGGAGTTATTATTATGACAAAGCAAAAATTCGGCCTGACCGGCACGGCGCTCAAAACCATTGCGCTGGTGCTCATGGTGATGGATCACATTCACTACTTTTTTGAATTCACGGGCGTTGTGCCGGAATGGTTCAGTATGCTGGCACGGCTGTCCGCACCGCTGTTTTTGTTCTGCACGGTGGAGGGCTTTGCCCATACCCATGACCGCAGGCGCTACTTCCTGCGTATCTGGGCCATCGGCGCTGCGATGGGCACTGTGGAATTTTTTATGATCTATGCAGGGGCCTTCCGCCGCGGGGACGGCTTCTACCCGCTGAATGCCATTTTTCAGGATCTGATGCTGCTTTGCATAATCTGGCAGGGCATTGACTGGCTGCGCCAGCGCCGCTTTGTACGGGGCGCACTGGCTGTTGCCATGCCGATCCTCTGGCCGTTTTGCATCGCAGCTCTGCTGATGCTTTTTCCCAAAATTCAGAACGCACCGATCGGCTCTGCCGTGTTGGCGTGGGTCATCACCGCGCCGCTGCCTTTGTTGACATCCATCACCGACGGCGGCTGGTCTTTTCTGGCCGGGGGCATCGTGCTGTATGCGCTGTATAACCACAAGCGCCTGCGGCTGGTCGTTTGGGCGGCTATGACCTTCCTGTGTGATTTTGTTCTGGTCTTTCTGCAGGTTCACAGCCTGCCGGATTTCGCCTTTTCCCAGATGTTCACAGTCTACTATGAGTGGCTCGGCGTCTTTGCCGTTATCGGCATGGCGCTGTACAACGGCCAGCGCGGCAGCGGCCACAAGCAGCTGTTCTACTGGTTCTACCCGGCACACATTTATCTTCTCTACGGGGCATCCTGCCTTGTCTACACGCTTACGCGGTAAGGAGAGCTTATGGCACACATTCTGGCAGTTGACGATGACCACGACCTCTGCGCACTGCTGAAAACCGCGCTGGAGCGTGACGGTCACACCGTAGAAACGCGCACCTCCGGCACACAGCTGACCGATATGCTCTGCCGCTGGGCAGACTGCATCCTGCTGGATGTGATGATGCCCGGCGAGGACGGCTTTGCCGTCTGCCGCCGCATTCGCGCCGAGACGGACGCGCCGATTCTGTTTCTGACGGCCCGCACCGATGAGCCGTCGGTGCTGACCGGTCTCGGTCTTGGTGCGGACGATTACCTGACTAAGCCGTTCCGCGTGGCCGAGCTGCGTGCCCGGGTTGCCGCCCACCTGCGGCGGCAGAACCGCACGCCGTCCCATAAGATCACCCGCGGCGGGGTGACGCTGGACCTTTCTGCCAAAGAAGCCTGCGTTGGCAGCACGCCTTTACACCTGACAAAATCCGAGTACGCCATCTGTGAGCTGCTGGCCCTCCATGCAGGGCAGACCTTTTCCAAAGAACAGATTTACGAAGCTGTGTTCGGTTATGACGGTACAGCGGATGACACCGCCATCACCCAGCACATTAAAAACATCCGCGCCAAGCTGCGCGTAGCCGGGGCAGGGGAGGTGCTGCAAACGATATGGGGCGTGGGCTACCAATGGAAAAACGAAAGCTGACCAGTCTGCGCACCGTGCTGCTGCGGTATCTCCTTTTGTGCGGCGGCGGGTGTGCGCTGATTCTGGTACTCTGGTGGGTCATTTTTATGCAGCTGATAAACATCGGTTTTCTGCTTCCTGCCGTGGCGTCCGCCCAGGCCTGTTCCGAGGCCCGGGAGACCGTGGCCGCCGTGACCGCAGAAACATTTGATTCCAACCAAATCAGTGACCTGTGCCGCTGGGCTGTGGTGCAGGATGACACGGTGCTGCAGACCAACATGACCGCCCGTCAGCTGAAAATTGCCCTCAATGCCTTTCACGGCGGCAGCGGCAATCTGGGGTATACGCAGTACCAGTACGATGTCAAAATGGCTGACGGAAGCTTTTGCCTTTTGCAGTACGACTATGCTACGCCCTACGCCGACCCGGCCCTGCGGGACACGCTGCCGGAATTCCAGACCTGCTATTTTGTGCTGCTGGCGGCGCTCATCCTCGTTTGGCTGGGCTGGCAGACCCACTGCACCGTGCGGGTCTTTGCCGCCGAGACCGCCTGTTTGCACCGCGCGGTGGATGCCATCGCTGCGCAGCAGCCCGAGCGCATTGACGCATACGGCGCGCGTCTGCGAGAGTTTTCCGCCACGCTGCATGCCATGCAGACGATGGGCCGAGAGCTGACCGACAGCCTGCAAAGCCAATGGCGGATGGAGCAGCAGCGCGCCGAGCAGATCGCCGCGCTGACGCATGACTTGAAAACGCCGCTGTCCATCATTCAGGGCAACGCAGACCTGCTGGCCGAGGATGCTCTGTCCGCCGACCAGCAGACACAGGTCGAAGCCATCCTGCGTGGAACGGACCGTGCCCAGCAATATCTGGCCGCCCTGCGCACCGCCTGTGCACCGCCCGCCACAGGGGAAACCTTTCCCAGTCACACCCTTGTCTGTGAATTGGCGGAAACAGCCCGCGCCCTCTGCGCACCTGCCGGGGTGCAGCTTATACTGAACGAGCAGTGGCAGGGGACACTGTGCGCGGCGCAGTGCGACCTGCTCCGGGCTGCCGAAAACCTGCTGGACAACGCCGTGCGCTATACGCCCCGCGGCGGCACTGTCACACTGTTGGTTACAAAAGAGAAACAGGATTTCATCCTGCGTGTGACCGATACCGGCCCCGGCTTCACTGCCGAGGCCCTCGCCAGAGCGGGGGAGCTGCTTTATACAGAAGCCGCCCGCAGTGACACAGCCCACCAGGGCTTTGGGCTGTATTTTGCACGCAGGGTCGCGCTTTCACACAGTGGCACGCTGCGCCTGTCCAACACGCCCGGCGGCTGCGCGGAGCTGCGCCTGCCAATTTGTGAACAAATTGAAAAATGACAAAAGATTTACAATTTGCTATTGACATTTGGTGACAAAACAGTTACAATTTAGTTGCAAGCTAAATGAACCCCAAGTCAAATAGCTTTATCACATTTTCATGTGTTCTTCTCCTCCTTTCTTGTAAATCCCCGCCCATCCCTCAGGGCGGGGATTTATTTTTTTGTAACCCGGCACCGCGGGCATTTTTCTTTACAATCCCTGGAAATCGTGCTAAAATAAAAGTCGTATGTCCTTACCGTCCTGTACCTGTACAGACTACTTATATATAAAGGCAATACCGCATAATTCTAAGTGCCGATACGGTGAGCGAGGTGCGGCAGCTGCTAAGCCAAAAGCGCAGATAATACTTTGTGTATTATCGAGCATTTTGGCAACGCAGATGCCGTGCCGCAGCCGCCGGAGCGGTGCTTAAGCCGTAAGGCGGGAATTATGCGGTATTGCCTAAAGAAGCGTTCAGAGAAATAAGAGAGGGAAACACTGTAACATGGCACAATCTCGTTCCGGTAAAAAATCAACAAAGAACTCCTCCGGCAAAAAGAGCACCGCCTCCTCCCGCGGCACGGGCCGCAGCAGCACCGGGCGCTCCGCATCTGCGCACAGCAGTGCGGCCTCCCGCAGCCGTCAGCCGTCCCGCCGTGCCCAGCGCCGCGCCGAGACCCCGAACCTGGCCCGCAGCATCCTGCTGGTCGGGCTGGGGCTGCTTTGCGTTGCGCTCGTGCTTGTGCCCGGGCAGAATCTTTGGCGCACGCTGCGCAGCTGGTACTTTGGCGTTTTCGGTATCACGACTTATCTGGTCGGACCGTTCCTGCTGTACCTGGCCTACCTGCTGGCCACCGGCTACCGCGTCGCGCTGTTTGCGGGCAAGGTATCGCTGATGGGCGTGCTCTGCGCCAGCGTACCGGTCATCTTCTCCAAGCTCAATATTGAGAACCTCAAGGTCGGGGAGATCGTCAAGATGCTCTTTACCCGCGGCGGCACCTACTTCTGGGAGGGCGGCGTCCTCGGTGCGCCCATCGGTGCCACGCTGCTGGCGCTGTTCGGGCGTCCCGCCTCCAACATTATCATGCTGCTCATCTTCCTGCTGGGGCTGATGTTCTTCTTTGCCATCACCCCCGCGGACGTCGTTCTGTTTGTAGACGGCCAGTACAAGACCCTGCAGGCCAAGCGCGAGGAGCGCGCCGCAGCCGAGACCGCCTACGACACCCGCCTGTTTGACCAGGAGCCCGAGGAGGAGAGCGTCGAGAATCTGACCGGTGCGCTGCCGGACAGCAGCCGCCCGCACCATCCGGTTTACGACGTCATCGCGGACACGAGCCGTTTCCCGAAGCAGACCCCGCCCGCCCCGCAGCGGCAGGCCGCCTACACGCCCCCCGTGGCACCTGCTGTGCCCGAGGCACCGTTTGCCGCCAAGCCCGCCGCCCAGACCCATCCGTCGTTTGACGTGGATCTTGGCCCCAGTGCAGGGGAAAGTGCCCGCCAAAAGGCCGTCAGCGCTGACCCGCTGGAGCCGGTCAGCATCGGCCCGGGCGGCACGTTCGGTATGGATCCGCTGTCCAACCGGGCCAACAGCACACTGCGCCACACCCAGCCCCAGCCCGCTCCCGCACCGAAGGAGGATTTTGAGCTGCAATTGCAGCCTTCCTCAGAGCCTGCCGCGCCGGTGTACAGCACCCCGCTGACCCCGGTCACGCCCGCGCCCGCTGCACAGGCGTCCCCCGCGCCGCAGGACGAGTTGGATGCGCTCATCAACCGCGCTGTCAGCGGCCACGCGCCTTACTATACGCCGCAGGAGGTCAGTGCCGAGACGACGCTGGACCTGCCGCAGCCTACCGAGTTTGAGACCCCGCTGACGCCTGTCCCGCAGGAGCCCAAATTTGACACGCCTCTCATTCCCGTGGAGGACGAGCCCGAGCCGATCCCTGTCGAGCTGCCGCAGCTGGATATGACAGGCCGTGTGCAGGGCGATACGATGGTCCTTTCTCCGGCTGATCTTGCTGCACAGATGGCCGCAGACGCTGCGCCGCTGGGTACGCCCGCCCCCGCAGCTGTGCCCGCCGCACCGGAGGCCCCCGCTGTTTCCGCACCGATCCCGACACTGGGCGGCAGCTTCAGCGATACCGGCAGTGCGGTCAGCGCTGCCTGGCAGTCCGGGCGCTCTGTCTCCGAAATGCTGGATGATATGCTGGCCGAGACACCCGCCGCCCCGGCCCAGCCTGTTGTCGAGGCTCCGGCCCCGGCAGCCGATCCCTACACCGCCGCCCCGGCTGCCGCCCCGCAGCCGTACCAGTCTGCCCCTGCCATGACCCGCCCTGCGGCGGAAACGACCCAGAGCAGCTTCACTGTGCCCCGGCAGGGGGAGGCTGCCCGCGTGCAGGTCAGCACCGCTGTCGGCAACTCTGCCGGTGCGCCCATCCATACGCCGCCCTGTGCAGCCAAGGCCGACCCCAACGCCATGCGTCTGCCCACCTCGGAGGAGCAGCCGCCGGAGCCCTACTGCTATCCGTCGCTGAATCTCTTTAACGCCACGCGCCCCGACGACGAGGCCGGGGCCGCCCGCGAAATGAAGAAAAACGCGGACATTCTGGTCAACACGCTGGACAGCTTCGGCGTCAAGACGACGATGCTCGACATCTGCCGCGGCCCGTCCGTCACCCGGTATGAGCTGCAGCCCCAGGCCGGTATCAAGGTCAGCCGCATCACAAGCCTGGCCGACGACATCGCCCTGAACCTGGCCACCGCGGGTGTGCGCATTGAAGCGCCCATCCCCGGCAAGCCCGCCGTCGGCATCGAGGTCCCGAACAAGATCCGCTCCACCGTCAACATCCGCGCAGTCTTTGAATCCCAGAATTATATCAACATGCGCAGCCCGCTGACGATGGCCCTCGGCAAGGACATTGCCGGTACGGCGCAGGTCGCGGATCTCTGCAAGATGCCCCACCTGCTGATTGCCGGTTCCACCGGCAGCGGTAAATCCGTCTGCGTCAACTCCATTATCATCAGCTTCCTGTTCCGCTCCGGCCCCGAGGATGTCAAGCTCATTCTGATCGACCCGAAGGTCGTCGAGCTGGCCGAGTACAACGGCATTCCGCACCTGCTGATGCCCGTCGTCACCGAGCCGCGCAAGGCTGCCGGTGCGCTGGGGGCCAGCGTGGCCGAGATGGAGCGCCGCTACAAGCTCTTTGCCGAGAACAACGTCCGCGAGATCAAGGCCTACAACAAGCTGGCCGCCCAGACCGGCTTGGAGCACCTGCCCTATATCGCCATCGTCATTGACGAGCTGGCCGACCTGATGATGGTCGCGGGCAAGGAGGTCGAGGACTATATCTGCCGCATCGCGCAGAAGGCCCGCGCCGCCGGCATCCACCTGATCGTTGCGACCCAGCGCCCCAGCGTGGACGTCATCACCGGCCTTATCAAGGCCAACATCCCCAGCCGTATCGCCTTTGCCGTTTCCAGCCAGATCGACAGCCGCACCATTCTGGACAGCGGCGGTGCCGAAAAGTTGCTGGGCAACGGTGATATGCTCTTCCTGCCCGTCGGTGCGTCCAAGCCCGTGCGTGTGCAGGGTACCTTTGTGACCGATGAGGAGATCGGCGCGGTGCTGAGCTTTATCAAGTCCACCTCCACCGCCCAGTACGATGAAGAAATGATTGCCGAAATGGAGCGCCGCGCCGTTGCCGAAAAGGGCAGCAAGAAGGGCGGCGACGATGACGGAGACGGCGGCGGTGCATTGGACGCCATGTTTGAGCAGGCCGTTGAGTGCGTTATTGAGGCCGGACAGGCCAGCACCAGCCTTTTGCAGCGCCGCTGCAAGTTGGGCTACGCCCGCGCCGCCCGCATCATGGACCAGATGGAGCAGGAAAAGATCATCGGCCCCTATGAGGGTGCCAAGCCCCGCGCCGTGCTTGTGACCAAGGCCGAGTGGGAGGAGCGCAAGCTGAACGGCCAGTATGACGGGTAAGTGCTTTGCCCGCCTGGCCGCGGCGGTGGCCGTCTGCTTGTTGGTGCTTGCCGCGTTCGTCGTCCAGCTTTTGGGCGGCAGGGGCAGCGTTCCCGGCTGGCAGCAGCTGCGCGCCGCGCTCGGCGTACCGCTCCAAACCGAGGAAAGCGCTCCGCAGACCGCGGACGGCAGTACCGTCGTGTATGTGCTGAATGTCGGGCAGGGTGATGCCGTGCTGCTTTGTCAGGACGGCGCGTACTGCCTGATCGACACCGGCCCCGTCGAGGCTGAGGACGCGCTGCTCTATGACCTGGACGTGCTGGGTGTGCCGTCGCTTGACTATCTTGTGCTGACCCATCCCCACGCAGACCACACCGGCAACGCCCGCACGGTGCTGCGCACCCTCCCGGTCAAAACCCTGCTGCTGCCGCTGTGGCAGCCCACGGCGGATGAGACCGCCGACTGGCCGCGCCATCTCGCAGAGCTGGCCGCCGACAGCGGAGCAGAAATTCTCACAGCAGAAGCCGGGGAGGAATACCCGCTTGGCAGCGGCACGCTGCAAATTTTGCAGGGCGGCAGCGAGGATGCCGACAGCGTCAACGATGCCTCGCTCTGCACGCTGTTCACAGCGGGCGATTTCCGCTTTCTCGATACCGGCGACGCAGAGGCAGACGCCGAGCAGCGACTGGTCGATACCTACGGCCCGACCCTGCATGCCACTCTTTTCAAGGCGGGGCATCACGGGTCCTACACCTCCAACAGCCTGACCTTTATGCAGGCAGTCCGGCCCGAGGCCGTGGCCGTCAGCTGCGGGCTGCACAACGATTACGGCCATCCGCACCGCGCTGCCCTGCAAAATTGCGCAGAGGTCGGTGCCGAGGTATGGCGCACTGACCTGGAGGGCAGCCTCACCTTCATCTGGCAGAACAACACCCTCAACGTGGAAACTTCCGCGGACTCCGCCGATTTTGCGGCGTAAAAATAAGGAGTAGAAAATGACGATTACGGAACAGTTCAAAGCCAAACGCTGCGTTTTCTCTATCGAATGCTTCCCGCCGAAACAGACAACCCAGATGGATAAGCTCAAGGACACCCTGCGCCAGATGCAGGCCATGGACCCCGGCTTCATCAGCGTCACCTTCGGTGCGGGCGGCTCTGCGGGCGGCGTCTCCACCGCGGAGGTGGCCGACTACATTCAGAACGAGCTGCATGTCCCCACGCTGGCGCACCTGATCTGCATGGGCAACGACGAGACCCGTGCAGCGGAGATTTTGGATCAGCTGGAATCTGTCGGCGTCCGGGATGTGCTGGCCCTGCGCGGGGACCGCAGCCCGTCCCGCCCGGAGAGCCCCGACTTCAAACACGCCAGCGACCTGACGTCCTTTATCAAATGGAAGAAGCCGGAATTTTCCGTTCACGGTGCCTGCTACCCGGAGGGCCACCCCGAGGCCGACAGCCTGCTGCATGACGTTGAGAACCTGCGCATCAAGCAGGCCGCCGGTGCCGAGCACCTGCTGACCCAGCTTTTCTTTGACAACATGCACTTTTACCGCTTTCTGAATCTGGCACGCCGCGCAGGCATCACGCTGCCGGTCTCTGCCGGTGTCATGCCCATCGTCAAGCGCAGCCAGATCGAGCGAACCGTTTCGCTTTCTTCGGCCAGCCTGCCGTCTGAGTTCACCCGTATGATCTCCCGCTATCAGGACGACCCGGCCAGCCTGTACGACGCCGGTATCGACTACGCCGTCAGGCAGCTGCGCGACCTCATTGAGGGCGGCGCAGACGGCATCCACCTGTACGCAATGAATGACGCCGCCGTGGCCGCGAAGGTCTACGACGGCATCAGGGATCTGCTGTAATGGAGTGCCGCAAGCCCACCGCCATTGACCGCGCCACGGCGCTGCGCTACATGGGTGCGTCCGGCTGGACGCCCGATGCCGCCACCGCGGCCCTGCTGGACAAGGCCGAGCAGACCGTGCTGACCGCTGCTGCGCCGCGTGCAGTGTACCGCCGTCTGCCGCGTACCGCCCTGCCGCTGGAAAACTGCGGCAGCGACCTGACGCGCCATCTGCAGGGCTGCGACGAGGTCCTTCTGCTGGCAGCGACCCTCGGGGCCGAGGTGGACAAGCTTTTGCGCCGCATGGAACTGACTGACATTGCCCTGGCCGCCGCAGCGGACGCGCTGGCCTCGGTGCTTTTGGAACAGGTCTGTGACGAACAGGAGAACGAAATACGCGCTCAAATCGAGGCGCAGGGCGTCTTTATGACCGGGCGCTACGCGCCGGGCTACGGTGACTGCCCGCTGGAGCTGAACGACGCGCTCTGCCTTGCGGCGGACACGGTGCGCGGCTGCGGCCTGGCCGTGACGCCCCAGCACCTTTTGACCCCCCGCAAGAGTACCACCGCCATTTTAGGCATTGCCGACCATCCCGTGACCGGCACCCGCGCAGGCTGTGCGACCTGCCATTTAAAGGAGACCTGCTCGTTCCGCAAGCGCGGCACGACCTGTTTCACACAAGACTGATAGGGGAGAAGCGTATGCAGATTCGTGAAGTTTTTGACCGCAAGCGGTTTGTTTTTCTGGACGGCGGCATGGGCACCCAGCTGCAGGCGCGCGGTCTGCAGCCCGGGCAGAAGCCCGAGCTCGCCGCGCTGGAAATGCCGGAGGTTTTAACGGCCATCCACACTGACTACGCCAACGCGGGCGCGGATATTCTGCTGGCAAATACCTTTGGTGCCAACGCCAAGAAGCTGACCGGCTGCGGCCACACGGTGGAGGAGGTCGTTTCCGCTTCCATCGCCTGTGCGCGCAAGGCCGCCGAGACCACCGGCGCGTGTGTAGCGTTGGACATCGGCCCTCTGGGTGAGCTGCTCGTCCCCGCGGGCACGCTGGCGTTTGAGGATGCCTACAATGAGTTTGCACAGGTCATCCGCGCCGGTGCGGCGGCAGGGGCTGACCTCGTCTTTTTGGAGACGATGACCGATCTGTATGAGCTGAAAGCCGCCATCCTCGCCGCCAGGGAAAACTGCGATCTGCCTGTTTTCACCTCAATGAGCTTTGAGAGCCGCGGGCGCACCTTTACAGGCTGCACCGTCGAAAGCTACGCTGTCACGGCAGCGGGTCTCGGCGCGGACGCCGTGGGCATCAACTGCTCGCTCGGCCCCAAGGAGATTCTGCCCTTCGCGCAGCGCCTCTGCCGCAGCGTGCCCGCAGGTGTTCCGATCTTTGTCAAGCCGAACGCCGGTCTGCCGAACCCCGACGGCAGCTACAATCTCGACCCGGATGAATTTGCCGCCGAGATGAAGGAGTACGCCGCCATCGGCGTTTCGATGGTCGGCGGCTGCTGCGGCACGACGCCCGCGTTTATTGCCAGGCTGCATGAGACCTTCAGCCCGCTGACCCCGGCTGACAAGATCCCCATCCGCCGCAGCTGTCTGTGCACGCCGGTCCGCTTTGTGGAGGTCAACGGCATCACTGTGGTGGGGGAGCGCATCAATCCCACCGGCAAAAAGCGGCTGCAGCAGGCCCTGCGGGACGGCGACAGCGCCTACCCCTGCACTCAGGCTGTGGCCCAGGCCGAGGCCGGTGCGCAGGTGCTCGACGTCAACGCGGGCCTGCCCGGCATCGACGAGGCCGCCACGCTGGAGCAGCTTGTCAAGGATTTGCAGGCCGTCACCGACCTGCCGCTGCAGCTCGACTCCTCGAATCCAGAGGCCCTGTCCCGTGCGCTGCGCATCTACAACGGCAAGCCTATCGTCAACTCGGTCAACGGTGAGCCGGAGACGCTGGAAAAGATTCTGCCGCTCTGCAAAAAGTACGGCGCCGCCGTCGTCGGCCTGGCGCTGGACAAGGGAGGTATCCCGCCGACAGCCGAAGGCCGCTTTGCGATTGCTCAACGCATTGTCGCCGCTGCCAACGCCGCCGGTATCCCGAATGAGGACATCTACATTGACTGCCTGACGCTGACCGCCAGCGCCCAGCAGGAGGGTGCTGTCCAGACGCTGGAGGCTCTGTCCCGCTGCAAGCGTGAGCTGGGCGTGCGCACTGTGCTGGGCGTGTCGAACATCAGCTTCGGCCTGCCGTGCCGCGGCTACCTGAACACAACGTTTTTGACGATGGCCATGTCTGCCGGGCTCGACCTTGCCATCATGAATCCCAACACGCCGGAAATGATGGCTGCCGTGCGCGCCTACCGCGTGCTGACCTCGCAGGATTTACAGAGCACCGACTACGTTGCCGCCTATGCCGATGTGCAGATCCAGACGACGCAGACGAGCAAGTCCGCCGCCACCGTGGCCGAGGTCGGCGCCGCCGCACCGGGCGGGGACGCCCTGTTTGAGGCTGTGCGCCGCGGCCTGAAGGCCGAGGCCCGCGCCGCCGCGGACGCCGCGCTGACAATGCGCGAACCGCTGGACGTAGTGAATGTCTCGCTGATCCCCGCACTGGACGCCGTGGGCGACGGCTTTGAGAAAGGCACGGTATTCCTGCCGCAGCTTTTGCAGGCCGCCACCGCCGCGCAGGCTGCGTTCGAGGCCATCAAAGCCAAAATTGCCGCCTCCGGCCAGGCGCAGGGCAGCAAGGGCAAGATCGTCATTGCCACAGTCAAGGGCGACGTACATGACATTGGCAAGAACATTGTCCGTGTCATCCTCGAAAACTACGGCTATGACGTACTCGACCTCGGGCGCGACGTTGACCCCGAGCGTGTCGTAGAGGCCGTGCGCCAGACCGGCGCAAAGCTCGTCGGCCTGTCGGCCCTGATGACGACCACCGTCCCCAATATGCAGGCCACAATCGAGGCCCTGCATGCCGCGCACCTTGACTGTAAGGTCATGGTCGGCGGCGCGGTACTGACGCCCGACTACGCCCGGGACATCGGTGCCGACTACTACTGCAAGGATGCCAAGGCCAGCGCTGATTTGGCCAAGCAGCTTTTAGGCTGATTGTATAGAGCCGCGTTTCACGAAGAAACGCGGCTTTTTGCACAATTGTAAAATCTTACCTTTGTCAGCAAATCACCATTGCAGGGAAGTTCCAATTGATGTATAATAGTTGTGTTTACTGTTTTTGGACATTTTCCTTTATTTGTCTGTTTTAGGAGCGTATCTTTTGAAGCACATAGCCAAAATCGCAGCGTTCACCGCGATTTTTCTGATTATAAATCTGATTCTCTGCGGCTTTATGCCGCCCGATAACGGTTCCAGCCTTGACATGTGGCGCAGCTACCACCAAAAGCAGTCCATTGACATTGCCGTCATTGGCTCTTCGCTGGCATCCTGCGCCCTGCCCGAGGAAGAACTTGCCGCCGCAACAGGGGAGACCGTTGCGCTGATGGCAACAAACGCCCAAAGCTTGGATATGTCGCAGATCGCGCTGGAGACCCTGCTTCGGGAGCATTCTCCCCGGTATGTGATTCTTGTCATGGATCTGACCAACATGACAGGCAAACCCTATGCCAAAGCCCAAAAGGCTTTTTTATATGCAGAGCTGCAGACGGATTCCTGGAAGGATAAGCCCGCTGACCTGCTGCGCTACATGACCAGCCGTGATAACTTTACAGGTGCAGATTCCCTGAATGCGCTTTTTCCCTGGCAGAGCGGCAGCTGGCCCACCGACTGGCCCGCTACGATCCAACAGAAATGGAATGCCGTGCTGAATCGTCTGCCGCACCGGCGCGGTGCGGCCCATGCCCAGCCGGAGGATACCGCGGTCATCAACTTTGACACTGTCGGCACGGAGAACACCTGGAGCCAGAACGCCCACGACTTTAGCGCGCAGCACATTGAAGAGCTGACCTCCATGCTGCAACTCTGTCAGGAGAACGGCACGCGCCTTTTGCTCATCAGTGCGCCCAAGACCACGCTGGATGTCGTGAGCTACGAGACGTATTTTGACGACTACGCCTACTTCAAGCAGCTGGCAGCACAGTATGGGGCTTCCTATTATGACTTTAACCTTGCAAAGCCGGAGCTGTTTGAGAACAAAGAGCCTGACTATCACAAGGATTTTACCCACATGAATGCTGCCGGCGGGCATGCGTTCAGCCTGAGCATGGCAAAGTTTCTTGCTATGCTGGACGCCGGGCAGGATGTGGAATCGTTGTTCGAGACACCATCAGAATATCTGGCCGCCGTAAACTATATCACCAACGTCTACCTGACGCCGGAGGTTCACCCGGACAAGATTTTGCTGCTGGCCGGTTCCTACCACGGTCCGTCCGTACAGGCTGAATACGAGTTCTGGGTCAAAGCGCCGGGGGAGAGCGAATACAGCCGGGTTTCCGCGTATTCTACCCGCTCCTGGACCGAGTACCCAGCGGCGGAGCACGGCACCTACCAGTTCCGCGTGAATGCCCGTATTGTTGGTTCTTCCGCCGATTTTGAGCGATATTATGAATGTTCTGTCGATTTTTAATTTTGTGGATGGTGTAGTGTGGAAATCTATTCCCTGAGTTTCTTCCTGCTGATCAGCGTTGGACTCATTTTGTATTATACTGTTTTCAGCCGCTGCCAATGGATCTGCCTGCTGGGGTTGAGCCTGCTGTTTTTTACCGCCAGCGGCTGGAAGGGCCTTGTTTTTCTGCTTTTCACTGCGTTGACGATCTGGCTCGGCGGCTTGCAGCTGGCAAAGCTGGATGCCGATTCCGCCGCGCGGCGAAAGACTCCGGGCATAACCAAGGACGAAAAAAAGGCCATCAAAGCACAGGCGGTGCGCCGCAAAAAATGTCTTGTTGCTGCTGTGCTGACTGCCAACTTTCTTGTGCTTGGCTACTTCAAATACTGGTCCTATTTTGCGGAGCTGCTCTCCGGTGCATTTTCGGCCACAGCGCCGTCCTCACTGGGGCTGGTCATGCCGCTTGGCATCAGCTTTTACACGTTTCAGGCCGTCGGTTATCTGATTGATTGCTACCGTGGTCGGCACCCGGCAGAGAAAAACTACGCCCGCTTTCTGCTTTTCATCAGCTTTTTCCCGCAGCTGATCCAGGGCCCCATCAACCGCTACGGAGAGATGGCCCCGCAGCTCACCGCCCGTCACATCTGGAACTGGGAGCGTACCAAGCGTGCACTGTTCCTGTTTCTGTTCGGCGCAATGAAGAAATATGCCATCGCAAACCTGACCGCCCCGACGATTGCCGCCATCCTCGACGGTAATGACCCCAAGCTGGCCGGTTCTATGGCACTGCTGGCCATTTTGCTGTACTCGCTGCAGCAGTATGCAGATTTTTCCGGCGGCATTGATATGGTATTGGGTGTTGCGCAGCTATACGGCATTGAGATGATGCCCAACTTCCGGCAGCCGTATTTTTCTACCTCGCTGGGGGATTTCTGGCGGCGCTGGCATATTTCGCTGGGTGCGTGGATGCGTGATTACCTGTTCTATCCCTTTGCACTGACCAAGCCGATGCAGCGCTTCGGCAAGTGGGCCACATCGCATTGGGGCAAGCATTTTGGCCGTGTGCTGCCCGCTGCAGTCGCCAACCTGCTTGTGTTTGCCGTAGTCGGCATCTGGCACGGCCCGCAGGCGCACTACCTTGCCTGGGGTCTGTATAACGGTCTTGTCATTGCGCTGGCTGACCTGCTGGAGCCCGCGTTCAAAAAGCTCAACACGGCGCTGCACATTCCTACCGAAAGCCGCGGCTGGCACGTTTTTCGCATCTTGCGGACCTTTATCATCGTCAACATCGGCTGGTACTTTGACCGCAATGAGTTTGTGCAGGGGTGCATCTACCTGCGCAACACCTTTACGGATTTCAATTTTTCCGCATTGGTCGCGAATGCACCCGGCGCTTTCGCGGCAGTCTCCGGCCCTGCCTGGGGGCTTGTCATCATCAGTACCCTTCTGGTCTTTGCCCATAGTGTGCTGAAGGAACAAGGCCGCGACCCTTACGCAGAGGTACAGCGGCTGCCGCTTGCGCTGCGCTGGGTTTTATACTATCTTGTTATTTTCATGGTTCTCCTCAGCTTTATCTGCGTCAATGAAACCGTTGGTTTCCTCTATGCCAACTTTTAAGAAAAGAGCTTTCTATGCAAACAAACATTCTGGACTGGCTTGAAGCCACGTCCGCCCGCTGCCCGGATGCCCCCGCTGTGGGGGATGACCAGACAGACTGTACCTGGGCACATCTGGCCGACACGGCCCGCCGCGCCGGCAGCTTTCTGGCGTCCCGCACGATGCCGCGCCGCCCGGTGGCATTTTACCTGGAAAAATCCGTTTCCGCTTTTGCTGCCATGCTTGGCACAGTCTACGCGGGCTGTTGCTACTCGGTGCTTGACACCCGCCAGCCCGCTGCCCGCACTTTGCAGGTATTGGATACTTTGGCCCCTGCATTTCTTGTTACGGACGAGGCCCACGCTGCCGCAGCCGCCGCGCTGGGGTACAGCGGGCAAATTTTCCGGCTTGACGATCTGCTGGCCGCGCCTGCGGACGCTGCCCTGCTGGCCGCCCGCCGCCGTCAGGCTGTGGACGTTGACCCTCTGTATATCAACTTCACAAGCGGAAGCACCGGTGTGCCAAAAGGCGTCACCGTCAGCCACCGCTCGGTGCTGGATTTTATCCCGCAGTTTGCCGAAATATTCGGCATCACACAAAACGATATTCTGGGCAATCAGGCTCCCTTTGACTTTGACGTTTCGGTCAAAGACCTGTACACGGCACTCTACACGGGGGCTAAGGTGCAGATCATCCCGCGCGCTTATTTCAGTCAGCCCACAAAACTCATGGACTATCTGGCAGACCATGAGGTCACCATACTTGTCTGGGCCGTCAGTGCCATGTGCTTTGTCTCCATCATGAACGGCTTCAGCTACCGTATACCTTCCCACGTGCGGCAGGTATTGTTCAGCGGCGAAGTCATGCCCATCAAGCACCTGATGAAGTGGAAGTCCGCTCTGCCGCACGCCCGGTTCGTGAACCTCTACGGCCCGACAGAAATTACCTGCAACTGCACCTACGCCATTTTGCCGGACCGCGATTTTGCCCCGGATGAGGCGCTGCCCATCGGACGCGCGTTTCCCAACGAGAAGGTCTTTCTGCTGGATGAGAACGACGCCCTTGTCACCGTGCCCGGGCAGGCAGGAGAGATCTGCGTTTCCGGTACGGCGCTTGCCCTCGGCTACTATGCTGACCCTGTGCGCACAGCGCAGGCCTTTACCCAGAATCCGCTGAACACCAACTGGTATGAGCGTATTTACCGCACCGGTGATCTGGCCCGCTACGACGAAAGCGGCAGCCTGTATTATATTGGCCGCCGGGATTTCCAGATCAAGCACATGGGACACCGCGTAGAGCTTGGCGAAATTGAAGCTGCCGCTATGCGCTGCGACGCTGTGACCCGTGCCTGCTGCACGTTTGATGCCGAACGCCAGCGGCTCCACCTGTTTTACACGGGCAGCTGTGAGAAAGCCGCCCTGCTGGCTGCGCTGAAAGAAAGTCTGCCGCCTTTTATGCAGCCGAATACTGCTATGCAGCTGGACGAGATGCCGCTGAATAAAAACGGCAAAATTGACCGCACGGCACTGGCTGCCCTGACGAAAAAAGGAGCCCATAAATGACCGACGCTTCTTTACAAAAAATTGCTGCCACCTACGGCACACCGACGTTTGTCTTTGACACTGACGCTTTGCAGGCCCGCGTGCGCGCTATTCAGACGATCTGGGGCAGGGAAATCGACCTTTGCTATTCCATCAAAGCCAACCCATTTCTGCTGCCTGCCATGATGCAGGTCACTGCGCGGCTGGAAGTATGCAGTCCCGGAGAGCTTTCGCTCTGCGAGAGCCTGCATGCTGCGGATGCACGTGTTATCTATTCGGGTGTTAATAAGACGCCCGTGGATATTGCCCGCGCCGTGGCCGACGGCGTCGGCACCTGCACAGCGGAATCTCTGCTGCAGGTCCGCTATCTGCAGGATGCTGCACGCAAGGCCGCCAAACGGCTGCCTGTGCTGCTGCGGCTGAACGCGGGCAGTCAGTTCGGCATGTCAAAGGAGGATCTTTTCACCGCATTGGCGCATCGCAGGGAAACACCTGATCTGGAGTTTATCGGCATTCACTACTTTGTCGGGACCCAGCGCAAAAAGCTGGTCAATCAGCAAAAAGAGCTGGCCATGCTGCGGGAACTGTACGCTGAAATTGAGCAGACCTTCGGCCTGCGTCTGCCGGAACTGGAATACGGCCCAGGGCTGGCGGTGCCGTATTTTGACGGCGACGATTTTACCGACACACTGTCCCCGGCCAAAGACCTTGCGCCAGCACTGCGCGAAGTCAGCAGCTGGGTCCATCTGACCGTTGAGATGGGCCGCTTTTACACCGCCGAATGCGGTTATTACCTGACCACCGCCATGGACTGCAAGGACCACGGCGGGCAGCACTACTGCATTGTGGACGGTGGAATGAACCACCTGAATTATCTTGGCCAGATCATGGGTATGAAACGCCCGCATCTGCGCCATTTTGCTGCCCGGGCAGCTTCCGTACAGGACTGGACACTTTGCGGCAGCCTTTGTACTACGAACGATGTTCTTGTGCGCAGTATGCCGCTGGCCGGACTATGCCCCGGCGACCTGCTTGTTTTTGAGAACACCGGTGCCTACTCTGTTACGGAAGGACTTGGTCTGTTTTTGAGCCGCGACCTGCCGCAGGTCATTCTGTGGCAGAACGGCACGCCGCACCCGGTACGCAGCGAAACGCCGACCTATCCCATCAATACACCCGCTGTGTAAGATAATTTGAAAAGGAGAAATACCAATGGAACGTTTACTGGAAATTTTAAGCGAAATCAAAGAGGACGTGGACTTTTCCACCTGTACAACGCTGATCGATGACGGCATCCTGGACTCTTTCGACATTCTGCAGATTATCTCGGCCCTGAATGAGGAATACGACATTTCGATCCCCGCATCCGAAATCATGCCGCAGAACTTCAACAGCGCCGAGGCCCTTTACAAGATGGTCCAGCGCCTGCAGGAAGATTGATGTCCGAGATGCCCGAAATATAAGATAACGCTTGCATTTATTCCAAACTTATTGTATAATACTAAAAGCGGACAGGGCTGAATTGCGCTGTTTCGCGTACAGATGCAGGTCCCGCGCATGGGCAGCCTGTGAACCATGTCAGGCGGGGAACCGAGCAGCATTAAGCGGCGCTTGCCCAGTGCCGCGGTCAAGCCTGCATCTGTACGCAAAGCAGCGCAGCCGCGTGCTCTGCCCGCTGTTTTTTGTAGCTTTGCAGGAGGTGAGCCGATGTACCGTGCCCTGTATCGAAAATGGCGTCCCCAGCGCTTTGCGGACGTGGTTGGCCAGACGGCCATTGTCACGGCCCTGCAGAACCAGATTTCTGCCGGGCGCATCGGCCATGCGTATCTGTTCACCGGTACCCGCGGCACCGGCAAGACGACCTGCGCCAAGATCTTTGCCAAGGCGGTCAACTGTCTGGACACCTCCAGCCCTGACCCCTGCGGCGAGTGTGAAATTTGTAAGGGCATTGACTCCGGTTCCGTCATGGACATCATCGAAATGGATGCCGCGTCTAACAACGGCGTTGACGACATCCGCGACCTGCGCGACGAGGTTGCCTATCTGCCATCAGTCTGCAAGTACAAGGTCTACATCATCGACGAGGTGCACATGCTCTCCACCGCGGCGTTCAACGCGCTGCTCAAAACGATGGAGGAACCGCCCGAGCACGTCATCTTTATCTTAGCCACCACCGAGGTGCAGAAGGTTCCCGTCACGATTTTGAGCCGCTGCCAGCGGTATGACTTCACCCGCATCACGGCGGATGACATTGCCGGGCGGCTGCTCTACGTGGCCGGGCAGGAGAAGATCGAGCTGGACGAGAACGCCGCACAGTTGATTGGCCGTCTGGCCGACGGTGCCATGCGTGACGCGCTGTCCATTCTGGACACCTGCGCCGGTGTCGACAACCACGTGGACGAGGCGCTCGTCCGCCGTATGGCCGGTGTCACGGACAGGGGCTACCTGTTTGAGATCAGCGACGCCATCGCGGCAGGGGACTCCGTCACTGCACTGGAAAAAATCGCCGAGCTGCGCCAGCAGAGCGTCGATATGCGCCGCCTCTGCATGGAGCTCGCCGGGCATTACCGCAATCTGATGCTCTGCGCGCTGCCGGGCGGCACGTCACTTCTGACCGGCATCTCGCCGGAGGAGGAGGCCGCCTACACCCAGCGCAGGGACTTCCCGCAGCGGGAGGCCATCCGTGCGGTCAATGCGTTCGGCTCGGCGCTTGAGAAAATGAGCCGCGGCACTGACCAGCGCATTGAGCTGGAGTTGGCGATTTTCTCGCTGACTCAGCCCGAGACTGCCGCCGCACCTGTTATCATCCGGCAGCCCGCCCCGGCAGCACCCGCCGCGCCTCAGGCGTTCGCCAGCGCGCCGTGTGCCTACACAGCAGCGCCGCCGGTACAGGCTGCGCCCTCTGTAGTGCCGCCCGTGGTACAGCCGCAGAGCGTTCCCGCCGCTGCACCGGATGATGTACCGCCGCCCATTGACGATGACCCGCCGTTCCTGCAGCCGGAGCTGAAGCCCGCCCCGCAGCAAACTCCCGCGCCGGTACCGCCGGCACCCGCTGCCCCGGCCCCGCGTAAGGCCGAGCCGCCGCGGCAGGCAGGCCCGCTGGAGCCGTTCGCCTTCTGGCCCGCCGTGCTGGCCGATTTGGAGGAGAATGATGCGATGCTCATCTCCTTTTTGCGCGGCACCCGGGCCTATTGCGACGGCAAGCGCGTGCTGTTTGAGTGCAGCGACGCCTTCCGCGATTATATCCGCAATAACCGGGAGGTCAGCAAGCGTCTTAAGGAAACTATCTACCGTGTATCGCGCACCAAGTACAGTATCGGCCCCTATGAGGAGCCAAAGACCGACGACACCACCGCTGCCGTCAGCCTGGATGAGACCCTGCACACGATGCAGGCGCTTGGTGTCGATTTGAAAATCGTTGATAAATAATTATTTTTGGAGGATACAACCATGAAAGCAAGACTGCCCAAGGGCTATGGCCGACCCGATCCCAACGCCATGATGCGTCAGGTCCAGAAGATGCAGGACGACATCCGCGCCAAGCAGGAGGAGCTCGAAGCCAAGGAGTACACCGGCACCGCCAGCGGTGAGATGGTCACTGTCACGATGAACGGCAAGCATGAGATCACCGCCGTCAAGATCAAGCCCGAGGCCGTCGACCCCGATGATATTGAAATGCTTGAAGATCTGATTGCCGCCGCCGTCAACAGCGCCTCCGCTGCCGTTGACAAGGACTCCGAGGAGGAGATGTCCAAGATGACCGGCGGTCTGAACATCCCCGGTCTGGGCTAAGAGGCTGCCTATGTTCAACAACAATGTTGAGCCGCTGGAAAATCTGATCGACCAGTTCGCCCAGTTTCCCGGCATTGGCCGCAAAAGTGCGGTGCGTATGGCCTATCAGGTCATGTCGATGCCGCCCAAGCAGGCCATGGAGCTGGCCAAGGCGATTGAGCACGCCAAAAGTGACCTGCACCGCTGCCGCATCTGTCAGGACTACACCACCGGCGATGTCTGCAAGATCTGCGCCTCCCAGAAGCGGGACCGCAGCATCATCTGCGTGGTCGAGGGCCCGCGCGACATCAAATCGATTGAGCGCACCCACGAGTACAACGGCCTGTACCATGTGCTGCACGGCCTGATTTCGCCGATGGATGGCATCGGTGCAGATCAGCTCTGCATCAAGGAGCTGCTGGCCCGTCTGAATGACACCGTCAAGGAGGTCATCATGGCCACCAGCCCGACGGTGGAGGGCGAGGCCACGGCGATGTATATCGCCAAACTCATCAAACCTCTGGGCATCAAAACGACCCGCCTGGCCTATGGCCTGCCCGTCGGCTCGAGTCTGGAATACGCCGATGAGACGACGCTGTACCGTGCCATGGCCGGACGCGGCGAGATGTAAGAAAAAACCTGTACCGCTTTTGCCGGTACAGGTTTTTTATTGCAGCTTTATTTCAGCAGACCGTAATCCCGCAGACAGCGCTGTACACCCGTCAGGGTATCGTCAAAGCCGACGCCCGCTGCCGCACGGAACCTGCCGCCGTCCATCAGCAGGCTGCGCGGCCAGTTTGCCGTCTCTATGACAGGGTGGATGTCCAGCAGCGCACAGGCGCGCCGGGCCGTCGTGACCATGTCGCAGTCGTTCTCGCTGCCAAAGTTGTACACACCGCCCGGCAGTTCCATGGCCTGGGTCAGCCGCTCCACGGCCTCCCGCACATAGGTGATACCGCGGTAGTCCCGCGCCGAAAACCGCAGCGTCTCCTGCCGCATAGCGGCGGTCAGCAGGTTCAGCAGGAAGTTACCGCGGATCGGCAGGCCGTACCCGGGCAGGTCGTACATCCAGGCCGCCCGCAGCAGCACGGCATCGGGCAAAATATCCAGCACGCGCTGCTCCATCTCCTGCTTGTGGCGACCATAGACGTTGGCGGGGGAGAGCGGTGTATCCTCGTCAAACGGTCCGTGCTCAGTAAGGCCCGTGTAGACCTGGTCAGAGCTGAACGCAACCAGCTTTGCGCCGCTTTTTTGCGCTGCAGCCGCCATCCAGCACGGCAGCAGAACGTTGGCGCGGTAGGACTCGTCCGGGTGCTTTTCGCTGTAGCCCGTGTCGGAGAGCGCCGCCGTGTGTACGATCACGTCCGGCTGCTCGCGCCGCACCCAGTCGGCCACGGTCTGCTCATCCGCTGCGGTCAGCATTCCTTTGGGGAAGGCGCACAGCTCGTACCGTCCCGCCAGCTGGGTCATGATGCGTGCCCCCACAAAGCCGCCTGCGCCGGAGACCAATAGCTTTTTCATGTCTTTTCCCTCGCAATACGATTTTTGTCTTTATTGTACCGTTTTTGCGCAGCTGTTGCAAGCGGCTTGACAAATTCCGCGCTGGTTTGTATAATAGAGGCACCTAAAATAAGGTGTGGATTTTTACAGTTCTGATACTACTTTTCGCCACACAGCGCTTTCTTTCCGGGAAAGCGTTGTGTGGTTTTTGTTGTGTCAAAAGGAGGAGCCCATGAACGATACCTTCATGAAAGAAAAGCCGATTTTTCCGCTGCTGACCTCAATGGCCCTGCCTATGGTCGTCTCGATGCTGGTCAATGCACTGTACAACATCGTGGACAGCCTCTTTGTCGCCCGCATCAGTGAGGAAGCCATGACTGCACTGTCCCTCGTCTACCCGGTGCAGAACCTCATCAACGCGATTGCCATCGGCTTCAGCATCGGCATTGCCGCACTGATCTCGCTGCATCTCGGAGCAGGCAACAAAGAAAAGGCTGACATGGCCGCCACCCACGGCATGGTGCTTTCGCTGATCCACGGCGTCGTGATTTCCATCGTCTGCACCGCCATCATGCCGCGGTTCCTGCGCTCCTTCACCAGCGACGAGACCGTCATTGCCATGGGCGTGACCTACTCCCGTGTTGCCTTTATGTTCGCCGTCGTCATCATGGCCGCCATGGCGTTTGAGAAAATCTTTCAGGCGGTGGGCCGGATGAACATTACGATGATCGGCCTGATGGGCGGCTCGGTCTGCAACATCATTCTGGACCCGCTGTTGATTTTCGGCATCGGCCCGTTCCCCAAAATGGGCATTGCCGGTGCGGCGCTGGCTACCGGCATCGGCCAGATGGTCCCCGTCATCTTCTATCTGATCGTCTACTTCGTCAGCCCTATCCCGGTCAGGCTACGCTCCGGCTGCCTGAAGCCGGACGCCAAAATGGCCCTGCAGCTCTATTCCATCGGCGTACCGGCCATCCTGAATCTGGCGCTGCCCTCGGTGCTCATCACCTTCCTGAACTCGCTGCTGGCTGTCTACTCTCAAAGCTATGTCGTCGTGCTGGGTATCTACTATAAATTGCAGACCTTTCTGTACCTGCCCGCCAACGGCATTGTGCAGGGTCTGCGCCCCATCATCGGCTACAACTACGGCGCGGGGGAGTATGACCGCGTCAAAAAGCTCTACCGCACGTCCATGGGCATGTGTGCCGCCATCATGGCCGCGGGCACGGTGCTCTGTCTGGCGCTGTCCGGCCAGCTGATCGGGCTTTTCAGCTCAAACGCCGAGACCATCGCCATCGGCACGTCGGCCCTGCGCATCATCTGCGTCGGCTTCATCGTCTCGACGATTTCAGTCGTCGCCTCCGGCTCGCTGGAGGGTCTCGGCATGGGCGTGCAGTCACTGGTCATCTCGCTGTGCCGTTACATCGTTGTCATCATGCCGCTGGCCTGGCTGTTCTGCCGCCTGCTGGGTGCCGACGGCATCTGGAACGCCTTCTGGGTGACCGAGGTTATCACGGCGGGCATTTCACTGGCCGTATACCACAAGAGCGTGAAGCTGAAATAAACCAACAGGAGCCTGACCACAGCCGGTCAAGCTCCTGTTTTATATAAGTAAAAGGCATCCCCCGAGGGGGGGGGAAGCTGTCGCCGAAGGCGACTGATGAGGGGGGGGAGCCCTGCCACGGCCTCTCGTTCACGGGCAGCCACGGACGCTTCGCCCCTCATCCGGCCCTTCGGGCCACCTTCCCCCGAAGGGGAAGCCTTTTCGTTACGCCTGCTCCTGCACGTACCGAATAAACGCATCGCGCTCCGCGGTGGAGCGCACAACGGCCGTGTACATCCAATCGCCCATGTCCAGGCGCAGCGCCTGGGGAATGCGCTCACACATCCGCATACGGGAGCCGTACTTGGCCATGATCTGCGCATGGGTGTGCTTGTACTCATGGCAGTCGCGGCGGCCTGCGTAGACGCAGAAATACTTCGGGCCGTCCAGCTCGGCGTTGCGTACCTCGTCGTAGCAGACCATGTCCGCCCAAATCTGGTAGCAGTCCACCGAGTTCGCATAGTTGATCATATCGGGCGTGTAGCCGCCTGCGGGGCGCATGTTGACCTCCAGCGCAACGTAGTCGCCCTTTTTGCCAAGACCCGGCTTGTCCTCATTCAACCGGAAGAACTCGCAGTGGAAGAAGCGGCTCTTTGCGCCGAACGCCTTGATGGTGCGGAAGCCCACATCCTTCAACGCAGCGGGCACAGACTTCTGCGTCCAGTAGGAGAGGTCGCCTTTCTGACTGACGATGTCCAGCATCGGGGTGGGGAACACGTTGGAGGTGTAGAACAGCGGCACGCAATGGCTGTCGGCCACACCGTCAAAGCTGACGATGGTGCCGTTGATGTACTCCTCCATAATGTACCGGACGTTATGCGGCTTGGCGTAGAATTCTTTCAGCTCGGTGAAATTGCGCAGCTTGTAGGTTGCCTCGGCGCCGCAGCCGTTGTCCGGCTTAACGATGACCGGATAGCCGACCTCCTTGATAAAGGCGCGGGCCTCGGCCAGTGTGCTGACAATATGGTGGCGCGCCACCGGTACACCCGCGGCGATGTAGCTTTCCTTCATTTTGCTCTTGTACTTGATGCGCTCGATGAAGTCATTCTTCGCACCGGTATTGATGTTGAAATCCGTGCGCAGCTGGGCGTCCATCTCCAGCCAATACTCGTTGTTGGACTCGATCCAGTCGATCTTGCCATAGTGGAAGGTAAAGTACGCGACAGCGCGGAGCATCTCGTCGTAATTGCCAAGATCATTCACGCGGTAATACTCAGTCAGGCACTGCTTTAATTCCCAAGGAATCTCGTCAAACGGAGCATCACCGATGCCCAGCACATTGACGCCGTTGCGGTGCAGACGGTCACAGAAATTCCAGTAGGTCTTGGGAAAATGCGGGCTGACAAAGATAAAATTCATCGGGTACTTCAACTTCCTCTCTCAAACTTCACTCGAACCGGCGTCACACAAAGCGATTCTGTGCAGCGTCATACTCATAGCCGATCTCGCGCAGGGCCGCACACAGCGCGTCACGGTCAGTCTCCTCACGGTCACACAGCGCGTCCAGACTGGCGTCGCGGTCCCGCAGTTGGGTGTTTACATAGCTCAACAGCATTACAGGGTCACGGGGGAGCATAGACCCACCTCCTAAAAAGCAAGCGTAAAAGAGAAAAAGCCGGTCACACGATGTGACCGGCATTTTTTCCTTCCAATCAGACCGCGCGGGTAACTTTACCAGAGCGCAGGCAGCGGGTGCAGGCGTAGATATACTTCGGGGAACCGTCCACGATCGCCTTCACGCGCTTGACATTGGGGTTCCAGGTACGGTTGCTCCGACGATGAGAGTGAGAAACCTTGATACCGAACGTGACACCCTTGCCACAGCAAGAACATTTGGCCATAATTGCTTGCACCTCCTTTTCAATAGCTTTAATAGTATAGCGTATACTGCGCGAAAATGCAAGTGTTTTGACAGAAAAAATTTTGATTTTTTTCATAATTTTGCGTTTTTGTTTGATTCAGGCGCTAAATATTGTGTTTTCGGTGCCTACAGGGCTTGTCTTGCCGCCGTTTCTACGATATAATAGACTAAGCTTTTAATGGGGTGGTGTTACCTTTTGAACGGATTGTTGTCTCCCGCGGTGATCGTGCAGTATCTGCTGCGCGCTGTTGTCGTGCTCATCACCATCCCGTTTCACGAGTCGGCCCACGCGCTGGCCAGCCACCTGCTGGGTGATGACACTGCCGTGCGCGCCGGGCGTCTCTCGATGAATCCGCTGCGTCACTTTGACCCGCTGGGTGCCCTGTGCATGCTGGTGGGCGGCGTCGGCTGGGCCAAGCCCGTCTCGATCAACCCGTACAACTATAAGAACCCCAAGGTCGGCATGGCGCTGTCCGCCGCCGCGGGGCCTGCCAGCAATCTGCTGCTGGCGTGGGTGTCGATGATCCTGTACAAGCTGTGCTGGTACAGCGGGCTGGGGGACGCCGTGCCCATGCTGACAATGTTCCTATATTATATGGTAGCCATGAATCTGAGCCTGGCGGTTTTCAATTTGCTGCCGGTGCCGCCGTTTGACGGCAGCCGCATTGCGCTCTTGTTTTTGCCGCAGCGGCTCTATTTCAGGGCGATGAAATATGAGCGATATATTATGCTGGCCGTGCTGGCACTGGTGTTTTTGGGTCTGCTGGACGCGCCGCTGTCTTGGCTTGTCAACGGTATGTGGCGGCTGATGCTGCACCTGACAGGCTTTGTGGAGCTGCTTTGGGGGTATTGAGTTTTTGCCGGAAGTTCTGACATTTAAAATAGAAGATTTTGAGGGCCCGCTGGATTTGCTGCTGTACCTGGTGGGCAAAAATAAAATGAACCTCTATGATGTCAACATCATGGAGCTGATCGAGCAGTACACCGCTGCCATCCGGGAGATGCAGCAGGACCGGATGGAGATTTCCAGCGAGTTCATCGACATGGCGGCGCATTTGGTGCAGATGAAAAGCGCCCTGCTGCTGCCGCGCAGCCCCGAGGCCGAGCGCATGAAGGCCGAGTTGACGGGGCGTTTGATCGAGTACAGCGCCTGCAAGGAGGTGGCCGCCCAGCTGGGCAGCCGTGCCCGCGACCTGTACACTGTAGCCCGTGAGCCGATGCCGCTGGTCGGCGCTGCCGAATACACCCGCCGCCATGACCCGAACTGGCTCGTGCAGGCGTGGTTCAATCTGATGGGCCGCAGCACCCGCAAGAAAAAGCCCACGCAGGAAAAATTTGAGCCGCTCGTCACCGCGCCGTTTGTCTCCGTCGCCAGCCGCGTCTCCCACATGCTGCGCGGCTTGCTCAAGGGCAGCCTGCAAAAAATGGGCCAGCTGTTCAGCCACGAGGAAAGCCGCAGCACAAACGTAGCGACCTTCCTGGCGCTGCTCGAGCTCATCCGCGCTGGACGCGTCAAGGTCGACGACAGCGGCACCTTGCAGCTGGACCGCACACACCGCAGAAGAAAGGACAAAACGCCATGACAGAACGACAGGAGCTTGGCTCTCTTGAAGCCATGCTGTTTGCCCACGCCGAGCCTGTGGAGACCGCCCGCCTGGCTGATGCCCTGCGGCTGGACGCCGACGAGGTCACCACGCTTTTGCAAAAGCTGCAAAAGCGCTACGATGAGCAGGAGAGCGGCATGGTCATCCTGTACTTCGAGCCTGACCGCTGGCAGATGACGACCCGCCCGTACTACGGCGAGATGGTCAAGCGCATTCTGGACACCCGCCGCAACGCGCCGCTTTCGCCCGCCGCACTGGAGGTACTGGCCGTCATCGCCTACAATCAGCCCGTCTCCCGCAGCTTTATCGAGCAGGTCCGCGGCGTTGACTCGTCGTCCACCGTCACCAAGCTGTTGGACAAGGGACTGATCGAGGAGGCGGGCCGCCTGGACCTGCCCGGCAAGCCGGTAGCTTTCCAGGTCACGGACACATTTCTGCGCGTCTTTGGCCTCGGCAGTCTGGCCGACCTGCCGCCGCTTCACGGCGAGGCTGCCGAGAGCGCCGAGCCGGAGGAGACGGAAGGCGACGACGGTCAGCTGGAATGGAAGTGATTGCTTATGGCCATTCTGTTGTTCCTTCTCCGACTGATCGGCTGGGTGCTGCTGGCGGTGCTCTTGCTGCTGCTCGTCGCCCTGCTGATACCGCTGGGCGTTCGGTTTGCGTACCGCCCGGGCAGCGTGCGGGCCACGGCCTGCTACGGACCGCTGCACTTCACGCTCTGGCCGCGCAAGGGCCAGCCGGAAGCACTGAAAAAGCCCGCCTCCGCCGCACCGCCCGGGCAGACCGTGCGCAAGACGGCGGACTGCGAACAGGCGTCCGTCACCGTGGAGGTCAAGCCCGCCGCAAAGCCCACACAGACCGTCGCCCGGCAGCCCGCGGCGCAGGGAAAGCCCGAAGCGCCGAAGCCTGCTGACAGTGCCCCCACTGAAAGCGCCGATGCTGAGGGCAGCGCGAAAAAGGGCAGTCTGCCGTTCGGCATCTCGACGCGCATCGACGCCGCTATGCAGTTGCTGTCCAATGACCCGATAGCATTTGCCCGGTGCATGCTGGGCCACACAGGCTGGCTGGGGCGCCACCTGCTGCGTTCGGTGCGGGTGTCCGGACTGGACATCTTCTGGACTGTGACCGCCGACGAGGCCAGCACCACCGCCGAGCTGTTCGGCGCCGAAATGGCGCTTGCCAACAATCTGCTGGCTCTGGTCCAGCAGTACATCCGCGTACAGAGTGACCGCCTTTGGCTCGAGCCGGATTTCACCGGTGAGCGCGCAGGGGAGCGTATCGTCTCGTTCCGTCTGACGTCCTGCGCCGCCGTGCTGCTCTGGCTCGTCATCCGGCTGCTGCACCGTCTGTGGAAGGACCTGCAGCTGCAGCCCGCTGCAAAGGCATAAACGATTTCTTTTTTCGATAAAAGGAGGAACTTACAATGGCTGAACATCCTATTCAAGGTCTGATGGGCGTCACCATCGAGAAAATCCGCGACATGGTCAACGCCGAGACCATCATCGGTGACCCGATCCATGTGGATGACACCACCATCATCCCGGTCTCCCGCGTCACCTTCGGGTTTGTGTCCGGCGGCTCCGACGTCGGCCCCAGCTCCAACAAGCAGATGTTCGGCGGCGGCAGCGGCGCAGGCGTCTCGGTCACGCCGGTGGCATTCCTCGTCGTTTCCAACGGCAATGTGCGCACCGTCCAGCTGGTGGAGAAGGTCTCCGCCGTTGACAACGTTATAGCCTCGCTGCCGGAGCTGGTGGACAAGGTCGCTGCGCTCATCAAGAAAGAAAAGCCGGGTGCTGACGCACCCGCCGAATAAGGAGTTTAAATTTTAATGGCAGAACAACGTATTCAAAAGGTACTGGCCGACCAGGGCATCTGCTCCCGCCGCGAGGCCGAGCGCCTGATCGCTGCGGGCAAGGTCAAGGTCAACGGCCACCCGGTCACCCTGGGCGACAAGATGGACCCCGACTATGACAAGGTCATGATCGACGGGCAGACACAGCGCATCGTGCGCAAGCGCCAGTACACCTATATCATGCTGCACAAGCCCCGCGGCTATCTGACGACCCGCTCTGACGACCGTGGCCGCAAGACCGTCATGGATCTTGTTTCCGATGTGCCCGCCATGCTGCGCCCGGTGGGCCGACTGGACAAGGACAGCGAGGGGCTGCTGCTCATGACCGATGACGGCGCATTCATCAATATGCTGACCCACCCGTCCGGCGGTGTCGGCAAGCTGTACCGCGTCACGGTCAATCCCCGCGCCACTGAGCAGCAGATCATCGAGATGTCGTCCGGCGTTGTGCTGGATGACGGCGTCAAGACCAAGCCCTGCGTTATCCACGTCGTGGTCGATGAGCCGGGCCGCAGTGTGCTGGAGATCACCCTGCACGAGGGCCGCAACCGCCAGATCCGCCGCATGTGCTCCGCTGTCGGCCTGCAGGTCGTGCGCCTGCGCCGCAGCGCCGAGGGTCCCGTCAAGCTCGGTATGCTGCAGCCCGGCGAGTACCGTGAGCTGAAAAAGAGCGAGATCAATGCCCTGCGCAACGCAGCCATGAAATCTGCCGGCAAAGGGGAGAGCCGTGCTGCCAGCCCGGCCCGCCGTCCCGGCCCCCTTAAAAAGCGCACAAATTCTGACTAAAATTGCAGGAAATTCTGAAAAATGTGCAAAATTCCACTTGTGGAAACGTCGCGAACGTAGTATAATTCAATTAAATGGCGGATTTTTTGTAAAGTATTTTTATAAAAAACAGTCAGCTTTACCATAGGAGGAAACTGTATGGCAGCAAATAAGCCCGGCAAGGCAGAGATCCTTGCAGCATTTTTTGATGACGGCACCTACTCGCCGCTGTTTACCGACGGCGCAGTGAGTGCTGCTTACGGCTGTGCAAACGGCCAGAACGCCTACGTCGTGTTTGAGGACGGTTCTCCCGTCGGCGTGCAGGATATTGAAAAGAATATCCGCGTGCTGGAGATGGCCGCCGAGACCGGCGCACCGGTTGTTACGTTCTATGATTCCACGGGTGCCAAGCTTGAGGGCGGTCTTGATCTGCTCAACGCCAACGCCCGCCTGACCGCAGAGATCGCGCGCGTTTCCGGCGTTGTGCCTCAGGTCGCCGTTGTCACCGGTACCTGCGCCGGTACCAACGCCATCAACGCCGCTGCCGCGGACGTCTGTGTCATGGCAGAGGATGCCGAGCTGTTCCTGAACGCTCCGTTCAACGCTGAGGACAAGGTTGCAAACGCCGGCTCTGCCGCGTTTGCCGCCAAGGCCGGTGTCGCCGCCGTTACCGCTGCGGACGCCGTTGCCGCCGCCAAGCAGGCCGCCTCCATCGTCGCCCTGCTGCCCGCCAACAATCTGGCCGGTCCTGCGCTGTTCGACTTTGCCGCTCCCTCCAAGGCTCTTGACCTCGTCAAGTACTCTGCGGCTGACGCAATCGCCGCTCTGGCCGATGAGGGCAGCACTGTGGAGCTGTACGCAGGCTACGGCAAGAACATCGTCACCGCGCTGGCTACCATCAACGGCAGCGCTGTTGGTATCCTGGCCACCGAGAAGGCCGCTCTGTGCCACAAGTGCACCGCCAAGGCAGCCCGCTTCGTTCGTCTGTGCGATGCCTACAGCATCCCCGTTGTGACCGTCGTCAACACCGATGGCTTCGGCAAGAGCGAGGGCGACGATCAGGCTGGCGGCATCCGTCAGGCTGCCCGTATGGCCGGTGTCTACGCCGAGGCTACCACCGTCAAGGTCGCCGTACTGGCCGGTGAGGCCGTCGGCCCTGCCTACACGGTCTTTGCCGCCTGCGCCGACTGGCGTGTTGCCGTGCAGGGCTGCACCGTAGCCCCGCTGGCTCCCGAGGCCGCTGTCACCGTTCTGTACAAGGACGAGATCTTCGCTTCCGATAACATCGTCAACGCCACCAAGGCCAAGGCTGCCGCCTACGCCAAGGAGGTCTGCAGCGCCAATGCCGCTGTGGCCAACGGTGCTGCTGACGCCATTGCCGATGCTGCCACCGCCCGCGGCGCTGTCGCTCAGGCTCTGGATATGCTGGCCAGCAAGCGTACTGTGCGCCTGGCTAAGAAGCACGGCAATATCACGCTGTAATCATCAACCTTGAAATAGGGAGGACTTTTCCATGAAAAACCTGATCGTTACCGTTAACGGCGTTGCTTATAATGTCACCGTTGAGGAAGGCACCGGCGCTCCCGCTGCCGCTGCTGCTCCTGTTGCTGCCCCTGCAGCCGCTCCGGCTCCCGCCGCTGCTGCCGCTCCTGCCGGTGCCGCCGGAGCCGTCTCCGTCACCGCTCCCATGCCCGGCAATATCCTGGATGTCAAGGTCAAGGCCGGTGACTCCGTCAAGGCTGGCGACACCCTGCTGATCCTCGAGGCCATGAAGATGGAGAACGAGATCAGCGCTCCGCAGGACGGCACCATTGCCAGCGTCAATGTGCGCAAGGGCGACGTTGTCAACTCCGGCGACCTGCTCATCACCATGAACTAATAGAAAGGCCGGGTGAATCACATTGGCTAAGAAACCCATTAAGATTACTGAGGTCGTCCTGCGTGACGCCCATCAGTCTCTGCTGGCCACCCGTATGACCATGGACGAGATGCGCCCCATCCTGCCCGAAATGGACAAGATCCCGTATTTCTCCGTTGAGTGCTGGGGCGGCGCTACGTTCGACTCCTGCATCCGCTTCCTGGACGAGGATCCCTGGGAGCGTCTGCGCATCCTGCGCAAGGAACTGCCCCACCAGAAGCTGCAGATGCTGTTCCGCGGCCAGAACATGCTGGGCTACCGTCCCTACGCTGATGACGCCGTCGAGTACTTCGTCCAGAAGTCCGTTGCCAACGGCATCGACGTCATCCGTATCTTTGACGCGCTGAATGACCCCCGCAACCTGCAGACTGCCATCAAGGCAGCCAACAAGGAGGGTGCCCATGTTCAGGCCTGCATCAGCTACACCCTGAGCCCTGTACATAACAACGAGTACTTCGCCAACTATGCCAAGACTCTCGAGGAGATGGGCGCTGACTCCATCTGCATCAAGGATATGGCCGGCCTGCTCAAGCCCTACACCTGCTATGAGCTGGTCTCCGAGCTGAAAAAGACCGTCAAGATTCCCGTGGACATCCACAGCCACTACACCGCAGGTCTGGCTTCCATGTCCATCCTGAAGGGCATCGAGGCTGGTGCCGACATCGTCGATACCGCTATGAGCCCTCTGGCTCTGGGCACTTCTCACATGCCCACCGAAAGCCTGGTCGCCGCCCTGCAGGGCACCGACTACGACACCGGTCTGGATCTGAACCAGCTGAATGTCGTCCGCGCTTACTTCAACAAGCTGCGCGAGAAGTACATCGCCAACGGCCAGATCAACCAGAAGTCTTTGGGCGTTGATGCCAACACCCTGCTGTATCAGGTTCCGGGCGGCATGTTCTCCAACATGCTCAAGCAGCTGAAGGACGCCGGTAAGGAGGACAAGCTCCAGGACGTTCTGGAGGAGATTCCCCGCGTCCGTGAGGATGCCGGTTATCCGCCGCTGGTCACCCCGACCAGCCAGATCGTTGGTACCCAGGCCGTCTTTAACGTCATCATGGGTGAGCGCTACAAGATGGTCACCAAGGAGTTCAAGGGCCTGGTCCACGGCGATTACGGCAAGACCCCTGCGCCCATTAAGAAGGAGTTCAGTGACTTCATCCTGAAGGGCGAGCAGCCGATCACCTGCCGCTTTGCCGACACCCTTGAGCCCGAGATGGAGAAGCTGAAGGCCGAGGCCTCCAAGTACGCCATCCAGGAGGAGGACGTTCTGACCTACGCCATGTTCCCGCAGGTCGCGCCCAAGTTCTTTGAGAAGCGCAACGCCCGTCTGCAGGGTGTCGATGCTCTGCACGCCGACTACGAAAACAAGTCTCACCCCGTCTAAGTAAAAGAATTGCCGCTCCCGCTCTGCCGCGGGGGCGGTTTTTGTTTACCGCGCCACAAAAACTGCGTGAAATATTGCAAAATCCCGGCGTCAGCCTTGCATCTTGCGCCCAAAAATAGTAAAATATAAAATATATGTGTTTATGAGGTGTAGGTTATGGTTTTGAGCATGACAGGATATGGCCGTGCCGGTGCGCTGCTGCATGGCCGTGACATCAAGGTTGAACTTCGCAGCGTCAACGCGCGCTTTTTTGAGTACTCCTCGCGCCTGCCGCGCTCCTGCGCATTTCTGGAGGACAAACTGAAAAAGCTCGTCGCCTCCAAGGTCAGCCGCGGCAAGGTAGAGCTGAGCCTTTCCATCCAGACCGTCACGGCGGCGGATACCGTCGTCACCGTCAACTGGCAGCTGGCCGAGGGCTACCGCGCCGCGCTGAATGCGATGGCCGAGCGGATGGATCTGAAAAACGACGTCTCCGTCGGGATGCTGTCCCGCTTTCCGGACGTGCTGACCCAGACTGCCGCCCCGACGAATGAGGACGAGCTGTGGGAGGACGTCAGGACAGTGGCCGAGCAGGCCGTGGACGCCTTTGTCGCAATGCGCGCCGTCGAAGGCGAGAAGATGAAGGCCGATGTTGCAGGCCGCCTGACCACGATTGAAACGCTCGTCGCCAAAATCGAGGAGAACAGCGCGGGCCGCGTGCAAGCCTACAGCGATAAGCTCTACGCCCGCCTGCAGGAGCTGCTGGGGGATCGCAGCATCGACGAGGGACGCCTTGTGACCGAGGCCGCGATTTTTGCGGACAAGACCGCCATCGACGAGGAAACCGTCCGTCTGCACAGCCATGTGGCGCAGTACCGCGAGATCCTCGAGCTGGACGAGCCGATTGGCCGCAAGCTCGACTTTTTGACGCAGGAGTTGAACCGCGAGTCCAACACGATTGGCTCCAAGTGCCAGGACGTAGCCATCACGCGGCTGGTCGTCGAGCTGAAATCCGAAATCGAAAAAATTCGTGAGCAGATTCAGAACATCGAGTAACGGAGGTTCGCCATGAAGCTGCTGAACATTGGCTTTGGCAACATGGTCAATGCCGACCGCATCATCGGCATCGTCAGCCCGGATTCTGCGCCTATCAAGCGTCTGGTGCAGGATGCCCGCGAGAAGGGCGCACTGATCGATGCCAGCTACGGGCGGCGCACCCAGGCCGTGCTCATCATGGACTCTGACCATGTGATTTTGTCCGGAATCCCGCTGGAAAGCCTGACCGGGCGTGCCAACGAAGAAACTGAAGAAAAGAGGAAGTAACGATGAAAGGTGAAAAATATCTGTTTGTTGTCTCCGGCCCTTCCGGCACCGGCAAGGATACCGTTGTTGCCGCTCTGCTGAAAAAGCACCCTGAAATTCAGCACACCGTCTCCGCCACGACCCGCACCCCGCGCGAGGGTGAAAAGGACGGCATCAATTACCACTTCATGTCTGTAGCTGATTTTGAGGATCATCTGGCACATGACCAGATCGTCGAGCACACAAAATACTGCGAGAACTACTACGGCACGCTGCGCAGCGAGATCGAGGGCCGCATGAAGCTGGGCATCCCGGTCATCCTCGTCATCGAGGTCGAGGGCGCAGGCAACATCAAGAAGATGTACCCCGGTGCAACGACCATCTTTGTGCTGCCCCCGGATATGCAGGAGCTCGAGCGCCGTCTGCGCTGCCGCGGCACCGAGGATGAGGAGACCATCCAGCGCCGCCTGAAGCGTGCCGAGGCAGAGATTGCAAACTCGGTCAACTACGACGAGCATGTCGTCAACATTGAGGTCGACTCCTGCGCCGAGAGCATTTATTCCATCATCCAGTTCAAGCTGCAGCACGGCAGCGACGAATGAGCCTGCTGCTGGCCCAGGCTGCCGTCAACGACGCGAACATCCACTTTGACAAGCTGTACTCCTACCGCATCCCCGCGGAGCTGGCCGGGAGGGTCTTTCCCGGCAGCATGGTGCTGGTGCCGTTTGGCCGGGGCAGCAAGGCCCGGATGGCCGTTGTGCTGGCTGTCGGGGAGGTGGACGAGAGCGACGCCCCCAAGGGGCTGAAAACGCTCTACGATGCCGCACCCGAGGATGCCCGCCTGACTCCGGACCTTCTGGAGCTTGTGCGCTTTTTAAAAGAGCGCACCTTCTGCACCTGGTTCGAGGCCGTCAAGGCTGTCATCCCGTATGGCGCACAGTACCGGCCCGCTGTCGTGGACGGCAGGCACGTCATGCAAGGCCGCCTGACCCGCTCTACGGAGCGCCTGTACACGCTGGCGGGGGCGCTGCCGGAAAAGCCAAAGCCCGGCCCGCGCCAACTGGCCGCTGTCGCCGCCCTGCAAAACGGTCCGCTGACCGCGCGGCAGCTCGACGAGGTCGGTATTTCCCGGGCAACGCTGGACGGCCTTGTCAAAAAGGGCGTGCTGACCGCCGCCGAGCAGGACAAGGCCATCGACCTGTTTGCGGCCATCCCGTTTGACCCGCAGCCGCTGGAGCTATCCCCTGAGCAGCAGCAGGCTTTTAACGATCTGCTGCCGAATCTGGAGGATGCCAGACCCCACGCGGCACTGCTGCACGGCGTAACCGGCAGCGGCAAGACCATTGTGTTTCTGCGGCTTATCCAGCGCACGCTGGAGCTGGGCCGCCGTGCATTGGTCCTGGTGCCGGAGATCAGCCTGACACCGCAGATGATACGGCGGCTCAAGTCCACCTTCGGCAGCCGTCTGGCCGTGCAGCATTCGGCGCTCAACAATACCGAGCGCCTTTTGCAGTGGCGGATGATCCAGCAGGGAAACGCCGATATTGTCGTAGGTACGCGCAGTGCAGTGTTTGCACCGCTGCAAAACCTTGGCCTTATCATCATGGATGAGGAACAGGAGCACACCTACCAGAGCGAGTCCGCCCCGCGCTTTGACGCCCACGATGTTGCCAAAAAGCGCGCGGTCATGGAAAACGCCCTGCTGCTGTTTGCCTCGGCCACACCACTGACCGAGACCTACCACGCCGCCGAGAGCGGCAAGCTGCAGCTGGTGCAGCTGACCCACCGCTACGGCGGGCGGCCTCTGCCCAGCGTCGATTTCATCGACATGCGCGCCGAACTGGCCGCAGGCAACCCGCGCGAGGTCAGCGTACGGTTGGCGCGGGAGCTGCAGGAAAACCTCGACAACGGCGAGCAGAGCATTCTGCTGCTCAACCGCCGCGGCTACCGCACCATCGGCATGTGCACCACCTGCGGCCATGTGCTGAAATGTCCGAATTGCAGCGTGCCGCTCGTCTATCACAAGCCGCAGCAGGCACTGTTGTGCCACCACTGCGGCCACACGGTACACCCGCTGCCGCAGACCTGCCCCGAGTGCGGCGGCAAAATCAGCTACAGCGGCTTCGGCACCCAGCGGGTGGAGGAGGAGCTGGCCGAGCTGCTGCCCGGTGCGCGCATCCTGCGGATGGATCAGGATTCCACCTCCCGCAAGGACGCACACGAGACGATGCTTGCACAGTTTGCGCGGCACGAATATGATATTCTGCTGGGAACCCAGATGGTCGCCAAGGGCCTTGACTTTGAAAAGGTCACGCTCGTCGGCGTTTTAGGCATTGACTCGCTGCTGTTCGGGCAGGGCTTCCGCGCATACGAGAGCGTGTTCAGCCTTATCACCCAGGTCGTGGGCCGCGGCGGGCGCGCCGCACTGCCCGGGCGGGCGCTGATCCAGACATCCGTGCCTGACCACCCCGTTTTGCAGCTGGCCGCCGCGCAGGACTACAAGGGCTTCTACCGGGAAGAAATCACCTTCCGCCGGTTCAGTCTGTACCCGCCGTTCTGCTCGTTCGTGGTCGTCGGCTTCATCGGTGACCAGGAGGGGGCCGTGTTCATCGCAGCCCAGCGGTTTGGCGCACTGCTGGGTCAGCACGCCGCACAAAAGCCCAATATCCCGCTGCGCATTTTAGGCCCCGCGCCGATGAACATTGCGATGCTCAACAACAAATTCCGCTACAAGCTGACGCTGAAATGCCGCAATGACGCGGCGTTCCGCGCGCTTTTGCACGAGACACTGGACGCCTACGACACCGAAAAGCTGCCGCAGAAGGCGTCCGTGATCCTCGATTTCAATTCTGACGGTGATTTATAACATTTGGAGGTTATTTTTATGGCACTGCGTACCATTGTGCAGGACGGCGACCCGATCCTGAAGAAAGTCTGCCGCCCCGTTACCAAGTTTGATGATCGTCTGGGCACCCTGCTCGACGATATGAAGGAGACCCTGCTGGCCGCGAACGGCCTGGGTCTGGCCGGCCCGCAGGTGGGCATGATGCGCCGCCTGTTCATCTGCCTGGATGACCGCGACCTGCCCGAGGAGGTTCCCGCGAACTACGAGTACAAGTTCATTGAGTTCATCAACCCCGAGATCCTCGAGCTGAGCGACGAGCAGGTCGAGCTGTATGAGGGCTGCCTGTCCTTCCCGGGGCATAACGGCGCGATCAAGCGCTCGAAGCACGTCAAGGTCAAGGCACAGGACCGCCACGGCGAGTGGTTTGAACTGGAGGCCGATGACATGCTCGCCCGCTGCATCCAGCATGAGAACAACCATCTGGACGGCATCACCATCATGGACCTGGCCGAGCATTTCTATGAGGACGACTACCCCGAGGAAAACGAGGACTAAAGTTTATGCGCATCCTGTTTATGGGAACTCCTGACATCGCCGCCGAAAGCCTGGCCGCCCTGCTGGACGCCGGGCACGAGGTCTGCGGTGTCTTTACCCGCCGCGACAAGCCCGTGGGCCGCAAGCAGATCCTGACCGCGCCGCCGGTCAAGCAGTTGGCTGTTGAGCACGGTCTTTCGGTCTACCAGCCCCGCACGCTGCGGGACGGCTCGTCCGATGAGCTTATCAAAGAGTTGGCGCCCGACATCATCGTCGTTGTGGCCTATGGCTGCATCATCCCGCCGCAGCTTCTGCATGCGGCGAAGTACGGCTGCATCAATCTGCATGTCTCGTTGCTTCCCAAATACCGCGGCTCCGCGCCCATCCAGTGGGCCGTGCTCAACGGTGACGAGGGCACCGGCGTGACCATCATGCAGTTGGACGAAGGGCTGGACACCGGCGACATCCTGATGGTGGAGCCGGTCACCATTGACCCCGAGGAGACGAGCGGTGAATTGTTTGACCGCGTCAGCGCCGTGGGTGCCGGAACGCTGGTCACCGCGCTGGAAAAAATCGAGGCAGGGGAGTTGACTCCGCGCAAGCAGGATAACGCTGCCGCCACCATGGCCCCGCCGCTGACGAAGGACATGGCACAGTTCGACTTTACGCAGGATGCCGCCCACATCCACAACTGGGTGCGCGGCATGAACCCGTGGCCCGTGGCGTGGTTCGCGCAGGACGGCAAGCGCATCAAGGTGTTGGAAAGCCGCCTGGCCGAAAACCCGCAGCACGCAGCCCCCGGCACCGTGCTGGCCCTGAAGCCGCTGACGATTGCCGCTGAAAACGGCGCAGTCGCGCTGCTGACTGTCACGCCCGAGGGCGGCAAGCCGATGGCGGGCACGGCCTGGGCCGCGGGCCGCCGCCTGAAAGCGGGGGACAGCCTGTGACGCCGCGCCGTCTCGCCGTCAAGGCCCTGATCCACCAGGAGCAGGCAGGCTACGCCAACCTTGTGCTGGACGCCGAGCTGAAAAAATGCACGCCGCCGCTGGACAGCCGCGACGCCGCCTTTGCCGCGCGCATTTTTTACACAACACTCGAGCGTCTGCCGCTACTGGACTATCGTATAAATCAGTTTACGAAAAAGCCCGTCGCCAAGCTGGACGCGCCGGTGCGCGCCGTGCTGCGGGCGGGACTGGCACAGGCACTGTACATGAATGTACCGCTGCCCGCCGCTGTGAATGAATCGGTCAAGCTGACGCGGGCAGTGGGAAAATCCAGTGCCGCAGGCATGGTCAACGCCGTGCTGCGCCGCGCCGCTGCCGCCGATGTCTCCGAGGCCGATTTTGCCAATCCTCTGGACCGGCTCTCGATCTACTACTGCCTGTCCCGCCCGGTGGCCGAGCTTTTCTATGCGCAGTTCGGGGCGGAGGCGTTCCCCCTGGCCGCCGCATTTTATGAAAAGCCTAAGACGACGATCCGCGTCAACACACTGCGCACGAACGATACCAACCTGACCGCGCTTTTGCAGCAGGAGGGCCATACCGTGACGCCCGGCCCCTGGCCGGGGGCGCTGGTCGTGGAGTTTGCCGGTTCGCCCGCCGCGAGCGCGGCATTCAAAAAAGGGCTTTTCCATGTGCAGGGGCTTGCCAGCCAGTTTTCCGCGCTCTGCGTTGACGCACAGCCGGGGCAGCAGGTGCTCGATCTCTGCGCCGCGCCGGGCGGCAAAAGCCTGACGTTGGCCGAGGCCATGCAGGACAAAGGCCAGCTTGTCAGCGGCGAGTTTGTGCCCGCCCGCGTGCCGCTTTTGCAGCAGGCGTTTGACCGCTGCGGCATCGCCTGTGCCGTAGCGGTTGAAAATGACGCCACACAGCACAATTCCGACTGGCCAACGTTTGACCGTGTGCTCTGCGATGTGCCCTGCTCGGGTTTGGGCGTTATCGCCAAAAAGCCGGACATTCGTTACAAGGATTTGGACGGGATAGAGAATCTGCTCGCTGCCCAGCAAAAAATCCTGCAAAACGGTGCAGATTCACTTGCCGAAAATGGCCGTTTGGTGTATTCTACCTGTACAGTGAATGATAAGGAGAATCAGGCCCAGGTGGAGAAATTCCTCTCCGCCAATCCTGATTTTCACGTTGTACTGCCAAAGACGGCGGTGCCGGGGGCGGACATCACGCCGCTGGGCACGCTGTTTTTGCCCCACAGAACCGGGACGGACGGTTTTTTTGCCGCCATCCTGGAACGAAACTGACTGTAAACTCGTTCTTATAAAAGGAGGTGACCCCGCATGGGCGAAAAAATCTGCATTTCCGACCTGACGCTGGACGCGCTGACGGCCTACATCGTGGGACTGGGTCAGCCAAAATTCCGCGCCAAGCAGATTTTTAAATGGCTGCACCAGAAGCTTGTGACGGAGTTCTCCCAGATGACCGACCAGCCCAAGGCGCTGCTGGCCCAGCTGGAGGAGCAGTGCACGATTGCAGCCCCCGTCATCCGCCGCCGCCAGCAGTCCAGGGACGGTACGGTCAAGTATCTTTTGCAGCTGGCCGACGGCAACTGCATCGAGACCGTGCTCATGCGCTACAAATACGGCAATACTGTCTGTGTGTCCACCCAGGTGGGCTGCGCGATGGGCTGCCGGTTCTGCGCCTCCACCCAGGCGGGCCGCGTGCGCGACCTGACGGCAGGGGAGATCGCGGCGGAAATTTACACCGCACAGAAGGACACCGGCGAGCGCGTCTCCCACATTGTTTTGATGGGCATCGGTGAGCCGCTGCACAATTTTAATAATGTGATGGACTTTCTGGAGATCATCTCCTGCCCGGAGGGCGTCAACATCGGTATGCGCAACATCAGCCTGTCGACTTGCGGCCTTGTGCCCAAGATCGACGAGCTGGCGAAGCGCCATCTGCAGCTGACACTGTCTGTCTCGCTCCATGCGCCGGACAATAAGACCCGTTCCGGCATGATGCCGGTCAACGATGCGTTCCCGCTGGAGCAGCTGATCCCGGCCTGCCGCCGCTACCAGAAGGAGACGGGCCGCCGCATCAGCTTTGAGTATTCGATGGTGCGCGGTGTCAATGACAGCAGTGAGATGGCGCAGAAGCTCGCCAACCTCATCAAAGGCATGGGCGCGCACGTCAACCTGATTCCCATCAACCCCGTGGACGGCAGCCCCTATTCTGCCACCGACGATGCCAATGTGCACCGCTTCCAGAAGGAACTGGAGGCACTGGGCGTCAACGCCACGGTGCGCCGCCGTCTGGGTACCGACATCAGCGCCGCCTGCGGCCAGCTGCGCCGCGAGGACGCGCAGGGAAAATGAGTCTTGCTCCGCAACGGAGCAGCGGAAAGGAACCAACCCGAATGAAGATTGCCGCGATCACGGACATCGGCAGCTGCCGGCAGGAAAACCAGGACAATTACTGTGCGCAGCAGCTGGCAGGCGGCACCGCCTGGGGCATCGTCTGCGACGGCATGGGCGGTGTCAACGGCGGGCGCATTGCTGCACGCATTGCCACCGACACCATGCAGCAGTATTTTGCCCGCCACATGAAGGCCCTGCAGCCTGGCATGGAAAAGACTTTCATCATGCGCGGGTTCGACATCACGAACCGCGCCGTGTATGAAAAGTCCACCTCTGACCCCGAGATGCAGGGCATGGGTACCACCGGCGTCTGCGCCTACGCCAGCCGCGGCATGGCCCATGTGGTGCACGCCGGGGATTCCCGCGCCTACCTGTTCCACGCAGGCGGGCTGCGGCAGATCACCCGCGACCACTCGATGGTGCAGCAGCTCGTCGACAGCGGCCAGATTACGCGGGAGCAGGCTGCTGTCCACCCGCAGAAGAACCTCATCACCCGCGCGCTGGGCGTCTCGGCCAACATTGTGCCGGAGTACAACCGCTGCGAAATCGAGGAGGGGGACATCCTGCTGCTGTGCACCGACGGCCTGACGAACATGGTCGCGGACGATGATATTGCGCAGGTACTGCGCGAGGTTCCTTTTTTTGATGCAACCAGCATTTTGGTAGACCGCGCCCTGCAGGCGGGCGGTCAGGATAACATTACGGTCCTGCTCATGGGCGTGGAAGCTACGGAGGTCAACAATGGATAATCTGATCGGCAAACGGCTGGATGGCCGCTACTCAATTGAAAGTCTCGTGGGTGTCGGCGGCATGGCCAATGTCTACCGCGGCACTGATTTAAAAACGGGCAACCAGATCGCCGTCAAGGTATTAAAAGACGAATTTCTGGACAATGAGGAACTGGTCCGCCGCTTCAAGAACGAGTCGAAGGCGATCTCCATTCTGAGCCATCCCAACATCGTCAAGGTCTATGACGTCTCTGTCACCGACAAATTGCAATACATCGTCATGGAATATGTGGACGGCATCACTTTAAAGGAATATCTCAAGCAGCGCGGCGGCGCCCTGACCTGGAAGGAGACCGTGCACTTTGCCACCCAGATTTTGAGTGCTTTGCAGCACGCCCACTCCAAGGGCATCATTCACCGCGACGTCAAGCCGCAGAACATTATGCTGCTGGCAGATGGCTCCATCAAGATGATGGACTTCGGCATCGCACGCTTCTCCCGCGCACAGAGCCAGACCGTCAGCGACAAGGCCATCGGCTCGGTGCACTACATCAGCCCTGAGCAGGCCAAGGGTGAGCGCACCGACGCCCGCACCGACATCTACTCTGTCGGCGTTATGCTGTACGAGATGCTGTCAGGCCGCCTGCCGTTTGACGGCGACGGTGCAGTGTCCATCGCCATCATGCAGATCTCGGAGAAGCCGAAGCCGCTGGCCGAAATCGCACCCCAGACCCCGGCAGGACTGCGCCAGATTACCGAGAAAGCCATGGAAAAGGACCCCGACAAGCGCTACCAGAGCGCCCAGGAGATGCTGGCCGCTATCGAGGAATTCAAGCGCAACCCGTCCATCCAGTTTGCGTATGAGTACCGCAGTGCCGAGGACAACCCGGAAAGGAACATCAACCGCGTGGTAAGCAACACAAAGTCCAGCCCGAAATCCACCAGCATCCACACGGGTGACGCCCGTCGTGTCGGCACCTCGAACCCGGGCCGCAGCAAATCTGCCCAAAAGAAGAAGAAAAAGGCATCCAAGGGCTTTTCCCTGCTGCCGATTTTCTTCGGCATGGCCGTGGCGTTTGTCATCGGTGCTGCCATCCTGATTTATCTGATCTTCACCAATTCCAGCAACCTGCTGTTCTCTAACCGTGCCGATGTGCAGGTCATCAGCTTTGTGGGCATGACAAAGGACGAGTTCCTCGCCACCGACTACAACAACCTGCTGCGCGCCGAATTCCCGGAGGAGTATTCCAGTGAGCCCGCGGGCACGATCATCCGCCAGACCCCCAAGGCCGGGCGTACCGTCAAGGAAAAGCAGCGCATCGTGCTGACCGTCAGTTTGGGCACCCAGTACGTCACGATCCCCGAGACGAAGAACATGGTGGCCGAGGATGCCGAGCAGACCCTGAAGGATATGGGTCTGCGCGTGACCAAGAAGCCCATGTCCGACAACTCCGTGGCCAACGGCGCTGTTGTCTACACCCAGCCCGCCGCCGGGGAGACCGTCGAGGGTGACTCCACGGTCATCCTGTACGTCAGTCGCTCCGAGGTCAGCAAGGAGAGCCAGGTCCCGAGCCTGACCGGCAAGACCATTGAGGAAGCCCGCAATGAGGTCAAGGGGCTGAACCTGTCCATCCGCACAATCGAGCAGGCCAGCGAACAGCCTGCGGGCACGGTACTGAGCCAGAGCCCCGATGCCGGTTCCACGGTCCGTAAGTCGAGCGTCATCACACTCGTGGTGTCCACCGGCGTGCCCGAGGTCGTTGCCACTCCCGAACCAGTCGAGCCCACTGTGAACGAGGACGGTACCATCACCGTGCAGGAGAGCTGGTGGCCGAGTGCTGACGGCAGTCACCAGATCCATCAGCTGACCGACGGTACCATGTGGAATGAGAACGGCCAGCGGTGCGACGCACAGGGCAACCCCATTGCCTGATGTGGGGGAAGTCATGGCGTATATTACAAAGGGCATCGGCGGCTTCTACTATGTAAAGACGCCGGACGGCATCGTCGAGTGCAAGGCGCGCGGCATCTTCCGCAAGCGCGGCATCACGCCGGTGGCGGGAGACAACGTCACCCTGTCCGACGACGGCACAATGATCGATGAGATTTTACCGCGCAAAAACGTCTTTATCCGTCCGCCGATTGCCAATCTGGATATTCTGTTCATCGTTACCAGCACGACCCAGCCCGTACCCAGTACGTTGGTGCTGGACCAGTTGGCCGCCGCTGCCATCTACAAGGATGTGCAGCCCGTGCTTGTTGTGACAAAATCTGATTTGGCCGCTGCCGATATGCTGCGCACCGCCTACGCGGGCAGCGGCATCCCGCTGGTGCAGCTAAATTACGAGACCGGCGAGGGCCTTGACGAGGTCAAGGGCTATATTGAAGGGCATCTCTGCGCCTTCTGCGGTAACTCCGGCGTCGGTAAATCGACGCTGCTCAACACGCTGGCCCCCGAGCTGCACCGCGAGACCGGGCAGATCAGCCAAAAGCTGGGCCGCGGGCGGCACACGACCCGCGAGGTCGAAATTTTTGAGATTTGCGGAGGGCGTCTGGCTGATACGCCGGGCTTTGCCAGCCTGGAGGCGCAGAAGCTCTGCCGCATCCCGAAGGATGATCTGCAGCACACCTTCCCGGAGTTCGGACCCTATTTCGGGCAGTGCCGCTTTACGGGCTGCTCCCACCGCAGTGAGACCGGTTGTGCTGTGCGTGAGGCTGTCGAGGCCGGGACCATCAGCAAAACGCGCTATGCAAGCTACCTTGCCATGTATGAGGAAGCCAGCGCACGGAAGGAGTGGGAGAAATGAGCAGGCGTGCCGTGATTCTTTCCGCCGTGCCGGTTTCCACCGCACTGTGCCGCTATGTGCAGCCCGGTGATTTTGTTGTGGCCTGCGACGCGGGCTACCGCAATGCCGAACGGCTTGACCTGCGCCCCGACCTCATCGTCGGTGACTTTGACTCCGCCCCGCAGCCCAAAACCGAGCACGAGACCATTGTGCTGCCCCATGTGAAGGACGATACCGATACCCAGTACGCCGCCCATTGGCTGCTGGAGCACGGCTATGACGAGATCACCCTGCTGGGCGCTCTGGGCGGGGCACGGCTGGAGCACACGCTGGCCAACCTTGCCACCGGACTGTATCTTGCCAAAAACGGCGTGAACGTCCTGCTGGCCAACGAACACAGCGAGCTGCGGTATCTTGTGCCGGGCCGCGGGCTTATTTTGCAGCGCAGGGACTGGAAGTATCTCTCCCTTTTCCCGATGGAGGACCGGCTGACCGGCGTCTGCATCCGCGGCGCGTTCTACCCGCTGGAAAACGCCGTACTTACCGCGGACTATCCGCTCGGCGTCAGCAATGAGTTTATCGCGGACACCGCACAGCTGCAATGCTCCGGCGGCTGCGGTCTCGTTGTGCTGACCCGTGACGATGCGTAACACCGCAGCACTGCCCGGCATAGTATGGCGTACACAAACACGGAAAGTGAGGTGTATGCCATGCATGTGGTCGTAGTTCGCTGCCCGCGCGCCTTCCGTTGGATCTTACGCGCAGCCTTCAAAGTCTGAATCCAAATTTTTCCCCTGCCTGTTCCGGGCAGGGGCTATTTTTTTGCCCTGCCGCATATAATGCCCCAGAACATAACCGGAAAGGGGCAAGCAATATGGAACTCAAGGTGTTCAAAGACACCATCGCATCCTACGGCGGACGCTGGGAAACACGGCTGGAGCTTCCCGTGGAAACGGAGATTCTGATTCCCGACTACCTGCCCGCCGTATTCAAGATCGTCAAGTGCCTGATCACGCCCGTTGTGCTGCAGAACCGTGTGTCCGGCGGGCGCTGGCAGAGCGAGGGCTATCTGCGCTGCACCGTCTACTACCAGAGCGAGGAGCCCGGCACGCGCCTTTTGCGCACCGAGCAGAAATTTGCCTTTGAAAAACTGGTCGAGCTGCCAGCCGGGCAGTACGCCGACGGCCCGGCCCAGGTCTGGGGCGAGCCGGAATACTGCAACTGCCGCGCCGTCAGTGAGCACCGCATCGACCTGCGCGGCGCGTACATCCTCTGCGCCGCAGTGGCCGTGCGGCGGGAGTCCGAGCTGCTGACCGCACTGGCCGACTGCGGCATTGAGCAGTACACCCGCACGATGCAGGGCCTGCAATGCGCCGTGACCGAGGAAAAAACGTTGACCGCCGAGACCGCTGCGGCGCTGCCCGGCACCGGGGAAAGCGTGCTGGACATCACCGGCAGCTTTGCCGCCGGCAGCGCAGCGCCGGCCACCGGGCAGGTCAGTGTGCAGGGGACGCTGCAAATTCAAATATGCAGCCAGAACACCGACACCGGCGAGCTGACCGTGCGCAGCAAGGATCTTGCCGTGCAGCAGACGCTGGAGCTGCCCGGCGTGACCGAGGACGACACAGCCCTTGTGCGCGGCGAGGTGCTGGCCTGCACACTGAGCGCAGTCGACGGCGCAGGGGAAGCGTCACTCTCGGTGACCTGGAAGCTGCGCGTCGAGGTCTGGCGCAGCGTGCAGCACACCGTCGTGGCCGACGCCTACTCCACGCTCTGTAAGACCCAGACCGTGCAGACGGTCTGCCGCCTTTTGCAGAAAACCGCGGATTTGACCGGGCGTATCCCGGTCACGCTTGACGACGACCTGCCCGACGCCGAGGGCACTGTTCTCGGCTGCTTTGTAACGCTGGGCGCCCTGTGCGCCGCACAGGCTGACGGCAGCAAGGCTGAAACACATTTAAAACTACTGGGCAAGGGGACTGCGCATGTATTCATCAGCGATGCCCGCGGTGAGTTGACCTGCTACGACAAGGCGTTTACCTGGCAGCCTGACGGCCTCTGGCCCGGCAGCACTGATGGTGCGTGGCCAAGTGTCGGTGCCTCCGTCGCGCGGGTCGCCAGCAGCAAAAACGGTGCACGGCTGCGGGTCGATTTAGAGATCGAGATCAGCGGCGCCCTGTTCCAGGCGCAGAGCTTTGACGCGCTCTGCGGCGTGGAGCTGGGCGAGGAATACAACGACAGTGACGGCCCGGCCCTCTATATTTACTACGCCCGGCAGGGGGAGCGCATCTTTGACATTGCCAGGCGCTACCATGCCCGCGCCCGTGACCTGGCCGCCGCCAACCATCTGGACACCAACGGTGACCCGCCGCAGGAGCTTACGACGGACACCGCCTGTCTGCTGATCCCCGCAGCGCTGTAAAGGAGGGACACATCCGTGACACAGGATCAAATCTACCAAAACATTGCACAGCGCACCGGCGGGGACATCTATCTCGGCGTCGTCGGCCCGGTGCGCAGCGGCAAAAGCACCTTTATCAAGCGGTTTGCCGAGCTGATGCTGCTGCCGCGCATCAAGAACGAGGCCCGTCGTGCCCGCGCCCATGACGAGCTGCCCCAATCCGCCGCCGGGCGGACCATCATGACAACGGAGCCGAAGTTCATCCCCGAGAAAGCCGTCAAACTCGAGCTTTCGGGCGGCGGCAGCTTCAAGGCGCGGCTCATCGACTGCGTCGGCTACATGGTGGACGGCGCGCTCGGCCATGAGGAAAACGAGGCTCCGCGCCTGGTCAAGAGCCCCTGGTTCGACCACGAGGTCCCGTTTGACCTGGCCGCCGAGACCGGCACCCGCTGCGTCATCCGGGAGCACGCCACGGTAGGCCTCGTCGTAACGACGGACGGCTCCGTTGCCGACCTGCCGCGGGAGGCGTATCTCGACGCCGAGCGCCGTATCATCGCAGAGCTGGACGGCATCGGCAAGCCGTATATCATCCTGCTGAACTGCGCCGAGCCGGACAGCGACGATGCACAGCGCCTTGCCGCCGAGCTGGCCGAAACCTACGGCCACGCGGTCCTTCCGCTGAACTGCACGACGATGACCGTCGAGACCCTCGACAAGCTGCTGCAAACGCTTTTGTACGAGTTCCCGATCCGCGAGATCGCCGTGCAGATGCCCGCCTGGGTCACGATGCTCGAAAGCGGGCACTGGCTGCAAAGCGCGGTCTACACGTCCATGCTGGATTTTGCTGCCTCGGTGCACCGGATGGCCGACCTTGCAGGCAAGCGCCCCCAGCTGGGGTGTGAATACATCACCGCCGCCAGCCTGACCGGCATGGATTTGGCCAGCGGCAGTGTCAGCATCACCGCTGCCGTCGCCCCGGATATTTTCTATAAGATCCTCGGTGAACAGACCGGGCTGGACATCGTGGACGAGGCAAGCCTTTTGCCCTGCGTCGTCAGCCTGGCCCGGGCCAAGCGCGCCTATGACAAGATCAAATCCGCCCTTGACCAGGTCGAGGCCACGGGCTACGGCATCGTCATGCCGGGCATTGATGAATTGACATTGGAAGAACCCGAAATCGTCAGGCAGGGCGGGCAGTACGGCGTGCGGCTGTCGGCCAGCGCCCCCAGCCTGCACATCATGCGCGCCAACATCCACACCGAGCTTTCACCCACCGTCGGCAGTGAGCAGCAGGGGGAGGAGCTTATCAAAAGCCTGCTGGCGGACTTTGAGACCGACCCCGGCAAGCTGTGGAGCACCAATATTTTCGGCAAGAGCCTGAACGAGCTGGTCAGCGAGGGCGTGCAGGCAAAGCTGCTGCACATGCCGCAGGAGGCACGCAGCCGCCTGCAGCAGACGCTTGAGCGCATCATCAACGAGGGCTGCGACGGGCTGATCTGCATTCTGCTGTGACGGAGGAGTTATGTTCAGACGCATTTCCAGGCAGGAGCGTGAGCGCCGCGCTGCCAGGGCCGAGCTGGAAACGACCTTGCAGGCACTGCGCTCGAACGAGCGCGCCTTCACGGAGGCGCAGGACCCATTTTATATTGACCAGCTGACCTACCAGCACGCCGCGCTGATGTGCCGCTGCCGGGCGCTGCTTCGCACACTGCGGGCGGAAGGGGAGGAGCCATGACCGAATATTGGCCCTGTCTGCTCGCAGCTGTGTGCGCCATCGCCGTACTGCGCTGTGCCGCCCGCCAGCGGCACGGAATGCGCAGTCTGCTGGCAGGGGCCGTCTGCGGTCTGGGCGCGCTGGCCCTGCTGGGCCTGTTGGAACCGGTGACCGGCATTGCGCTGCCGCTGAATCGCTTTACGGCGTTCTGCGCGGGCGTTTTAGGATTGCCCGGCGTGACGGCCCTGCTGATTTTGCGGCTGCTTTTATAAAATGCCTTGCCAACAGGGCGGAAGTATGCTATACTCTTTTAGAAAACGAGTGGAACATACGGCGGCGGGACAGCCCGCAAGGGCTGCCTGAGGAAAGTCCGGGCTTCACAGAGACAGAGTAACTGCTAACGGCAGCCGGGGGTGACCCCAGGGATAGTGCAACAGAAAGAAACCGCCGCGAAAGCGGTAAGGATGGAAAGGCGAGGTAAGAGCTCACCAGCGCACTGGCGACTTTGCGGCTATGTAAACCCTGCTCGAAGCAACATCCGTATGGGACATTATGCGGAGTCTCGCGCGTCCCGGTGATGGCGTGAGCCTTGCGGCGACGCAAGGACAAGATAGATCGTCGTTTGATACAGAACCCGGCTTACGGTCCAGTCGTTTTTTCTTTGTTTTTTGCAAAAGCACATCTGTTTTTTGGTGCAGATGTGCTTTTTTGTATTTTTCTGCATAAAAAAGCGCACTATCTGGCAAAAAGTGCTTGTTTATTTCAGATAAATCGTATATAATGTAGTGTACGCCTGTGGTTGTGCCAAGATAGAGGATGGCACACGCAGGGTTATGAAGGGAAACGTATATATTTTATTTAGGGGGATCGTACTTATGGCTGATTACTTTGCAATGAATCACGACGAACTCACCGCTGAAAAGACCGCGCTAGAGGCCCAGTACAAGAAGTTTCAGGGTATGAATCTAAAGCTGAACATGGCCCGCGGCAAGCCCGGCCCTCACCAGATGGATCTGGCCATGGACCTGCTCAAGATGGACAACTACATCACCGACAACGGCTTTGACACCCGCAACTACGGTGAACTGGAGGGTCTGCCCGAAGCCCGCGCACTGTTTGCCGATGTGTTCGGCGTGCAGCCCGGCGAGGTTTTCGTGGGCGGCAACTCCAGCCTGCAGCTGATGTACAACCTGGTCGCCATCGGCATGATGTTCGGTTTCCAGGATTCCCCGAAGCCCTGGGGCCAGGTCGAGCACCGCAAGTTCCTCTGCCCCGTGCCCGGCTATGACCGCCACTTTGCCATCACCGAGGAGATGGGCTTTGAGCTGATCTCCGTGCCCATGAGCCCCGACGGCCCCGACATGGACATGATTGAAAAGCTCGTCGCCGAGGATGACACCATCAAGGGAATCTGGTGCGTGCCGCAGTACTCCAACCCCGACGGCTACACCTACAGCGACGAGACGATCCGCCGCTTTGCCGCGCTCAAGACCGCCGCCCCCGATTTCAAGATCTTCTGGGATGAGGCGTACATCGTCCACCACCTGACCGATGAGATCATCGAGACGCCGGTTTTGCTGAACGAGGCCAAGAAGTACGGCAATGAGGACCGTGTCTTTATGTTCACCTCCACGAGCAAGATCACCTTCCCGGGCGCGGGCATCTCCGCCATCGCCTGCAGCGAGAACTCGATGAAGTACATGTGCAAGCGCTTCTCGACGATGATCATCAGCTACGACAAGATGAACCAGCTGCGCCATGTCCGTTTTCTCAAGAATAAGGCCGGTGTCCTGGCCCACATGGCCAAGCATCGCCGCCGCCTGGTGCCCTGCTTTGACGCCGTCAAGACCACCTTTGCCGAGGAGCTGACCCCCTGCGGCAACATCGCCCACTGGACGAACCCGAAGGGCGGTTACTTCATCAGCCTGTACGTCATGCCCGGCTGCGCCAAGCGCGTAGCCCAGCTGTGCAAGGACTGCGGCCTGACCCTGACGGGTGCCGGCTCTGCCTACCCCTACCACAAGGATCCCGATGACTCGCATCTGCGTATCGCGCCGACCTACCCGAGCCTGACCGAGGTCGAAACCGCTTCTGCACTGCTCTGCGTCTGTGTGCGCCTGGCAGTTGTTGAAAAGCTGCTGGCCGACCAGCAGTAAAATATAATCCCGCCCGCCGGTGCGGGCAAGTTTTTTGGAGGTTTCTATGAACAGAAAAGGGAAGTCATGGCCGTTGTTCGTCGTGGCAATTTTGATCGTGCTCTTCTCCCTGACAGCCATCTTTGGTGTGAGCTATACCTACGGCGACACCAAGAATGTCTACGTCAAGGGCGCATCTGACATCCGCTTCGGCATCGACATCCGCGGCGGCGTGGACGTTACGTTCATGCCTGCCGACGATGTGGAGGCCACCGATGCTCAGATGACCGCAGCCAAAACGGTTATCGAGGACCGCCTCGTCGGCCTCGGCATCACCGACTACGAGAGCTACGTTGACAACAACAAGAATCGTATCATCGTGCGTTTCCCGTGGAAGAATGACGAGGCGGACTTCAACCCGCAGACCGCAATCGACGAGATCGGCACCACCGCCAAGATGGTGTTCCGCAAGGGCTCGTCCGCCACGGGTGAGGAGATCCTGAGCGGTGACGACGTGGCTTCCGCAAGCGCTGCCTACAACGAGACCGAAGGCTGGGTCGTCCAGCTGAAGTTCAACTCTGCGGGCGCATCTGCCTTTGCCACGGCCACCACCGAGCTGGCAGCCAGCAACGGCACGATCTCCATCTGGCTGGATGATAATAACATCTCCACCGCCACGGTCAACGAGGCCATCACCGGCGGTGAGGCCATCATCAAGGGCAACTTCGACCAGGACAGCGCCTCCACGCTGGCGAACCAGATCAACTCCGGCTCTCTGCCGTTTGCCCTGTCTGCTGAGAGCTACTCCACCATCAGCCCGTCCCTGGGTGCCAAGAGCCTGGACGTCATGGTGCAGGCCGGTATCATTGCCTTCATTCTGGTCGCGATCCTGATGATCGTGCGCTACCGTCTGCCCGGCACCATCGCGGTCATCTCCCTGATGGGCCAGGCCGCCGCCACGCTGGCTGTTGTGTCCGGCTATTTCACGGTTTTCCCCGGCTCCACGCTGACGCTGCCCGGCATTGCCGGTATTATCCTCGGCATCGGCATGGGTGTTGACGCCAACGTTATCACCGCCGAGCGCATCAAGGAGGAGCTGTCCAAGAACAAGACCCTCGAGGGCGCTGTCAACAGCGGCTTCAAGATGGGCCTGACCCCCATCATCGACGGCAACGTGACCATCGTCATCGTCGCCGCCATCCTGATGGGCGCCTTTGGCCCGACGGACGGTTTCTGGGCCAAGGTCTTTAACCCGATCTTCTACTGGTTCGGACCTTCCACTGCCGGTACGATCTACTCCTTTGGCTTCACCCTGCTGACCAGCGTTCTGCTGAACTTTGTCTTTGGCGTCTGGGCGACCCGCGTTATGATTCGCGGCGCTGTCCACTTCAAGCCGCTGCGCAAGGCCTGGCTGTTCGGCGGCAAGAAGGAGGGCGGTGCCGACTTCAAGACCCCGTCCATCAACTTCATCGGCAACCGCAAGAAGTTCTACACCTTCTCCTGTGCGCTGATCGCTGTCGTGCTTGTGTTCTGCGGCATCTTCGGCGTCAAGATGGATGTCGAGTTCAAGGGCGGTTCCATGATTACGCTGGCCTATGAGGGCGACGCTGACCTGAACGACCTGAAGTCCACCATCGGCACCGAGCTGGGCAAGTCCAATCTGACCCTGCAGACCGGCTCTGATATTTCCGGCAACCAGACCCTGACTGTTACCCTGCCCGGCAGTGACACGCTGACCACCGAGCAGCTCGACAACCTGCTGGCTGCCCTGAATGAGCAGTACCCCGACAACAACTTCGTCCAGAACGAGGTCAGCAACGTCGATGCCACCATCGGTAAGGAGTTCCTGCTCAAGAGCGTCGTCGCGCTGGTTGCGGCCTGCGTGCTGATTCTGCTCTACGTGGCCTACCGCTTCCGCAAGATCGGCGGCCTCAAGGCTGGTTCTACCGCCATTGTGGCTTTGCTGCACGATATGTTCGTCGTCTTCGGCGTCTTTGTCCTCCTGCGCATTCCCCTGAACGGCAACTTTATTGCTGCCCTGCTGACCATCCTGGGCTACTCCATCAACGATACCGTCGTTATCTATGACCGTATCCGCGAGAACAGCGCCCTGTACGGCAAGAAGCAGATGAGCCTGGCCGAGCTGGTCAACCTGTCCGTCAACCAGAGCTTTGCCCGTTCTCTGATGACTTCCATCACGACCTGCCTCGCCCTGGGCGTTGTCTGCGTGGTCTCGGTCATCTACCGTCTGGACAGCATCTACTCCTTCGCGTTCCCGCTGCTGTTCGGCATGGTCAGCGGCGTCTACAGCACGATCTGCATCGCCACGCCGCTGTGGGTCGACTGGAAGAACAAGAAGAAGGCTGCCAAGAAGGCCTGAGCTTGTAGAAAAGGAGGGAACCCGATATGAAATGCCCCTATTGCGGTGAAGTTGACTCCAAGGTCATCGACTCCCGCCCGACGGAGGACGGTGAAAAGATTCGCCGCCGCCGCGAGTGCCTGAACTGCAAAAAGCGCTTTACCACCTACGAGATCGTTGAGACGGTCCCGCTGATGGTCGTGAAGAAGGATCGTTCCCGCGAGGTCTTTGACCGCCAGAAGCTGCTGAACGGCATGCTGCGCGCCTGCGAGAAGCGCCCCGTCAGCTACACCCAGCTGGATGCCGCCGTGGACCGCATTGAGCAGCAGCTGCTCAACTCCTATGACCGCGAGGTTTCCTCCATCCATATCGGCGATCTGGCCATGCAGGAGCTCAAGCAGATGGACGATGTCGCCTATGTGCGCTTTGCCTCCGTCTACCGTCAGTTCAGCGATGTCAACACTTTTATGGAAGAACTGAAGGATATGCTGGACAGCCGCTCAAAATCCGCTGAAAAATGATTGCCGCACCTGTTCGATCTGGGTGCAGGCGCGTTGCGTCTCCATCTCGAGGTCTGCCAGGCTGTCGGCCTCGGCACAGGGCGGCAGCACGGCCAGCGTCTGGTTGAGCTGATCCAGAATATTGCGGCGCACAAGCAGGCCCAGGACCTGAGTGCTGCGCAGTGCCCGGTTGGCCGCACGGCTGTACGCGCGGCGTGCGGCAGGGTAGTCGCCCTGCTCCGCCAGAGCGTAGGCTGCTTCAAGCTGCCGCTGCATTCCGGCTGTGGTGCGGTCCACATACTGCCCCGCCCGGAACAGCAGCACGCACAGAGCCAGCAGAATGATTGCGGCATACCAATTTCGCTTCATACGCACACCTTTTCAGGCCGCCCCTTTCGGGGCGGCCTTTTTCTGTATCAGAATGGATTTTTTGCCGTTGTAGAGCAGCAGCAGAACCGCCTCGCGGGTCGTCTGCTCACGGCGCAGCAGTGCATCAAGCGCTGCCGTATCCATGCCGAAGAACGCAAGATTTTCCTTGTAAACTGCCTTATCGATGAGCAGCGGCAGCATAGGCGGCTCGCCGCCGTCCTGCGGCATTGGGGCCGCTGTGATGCTGCCGTTCGGCTCGATCACGCCCCAGTAAACATCCTTGGGGGAAAAGATGTCCTTGCCGCGCAGTGCCTCGGCCAGGTCGGATGCCGTGATGCGCAGCTGTGCCAGCTCGTCCTGCAAAATTTCCCCGTTGCGGATGATCGTCACCGGCTTTCCCAAAAGCAGCTGGGCATATTTCGGGCAAAACCAAACCAGCGTGGAGTTCAAAATTTCAAGAGCCGTGATTAAGAAAATCGGCACCAGGCTGGCCGAGAGCGGTAAATCCGGCTCGTCGATGCAGATGGATGCGACGTTGGAGATCAGCAGCGTCGTCACCAGCTCGGCGGGCTGCAGCTCTCCCAGCTGGCGCTTGCCCATCAGCCGCATGGCCACCACCACAGCCAGATACACCAGCACCGTGCGCACAACCGAAGAAATCATCCCGGCACCTCCTCATAAATTCCCGCAAAGGCGGCCACACTATCCTGCGTGAGAGGGGGAGAACCATGACGCAGAAACCGCTGTACCGCTCGCTGGATGCCAACCTTGCGCTTCTGGAGGAAATGTTTGGCCGTTCCGACGATTTTTATACCAAGCGCCTGATGCTTGCCGGTATCCCGTGCGCTATCGTCATGTTCACAGGGCTGTCCTCGCCGGAAAAGCTCTGCCGCATGGCGTTGGACATGCTGGACCGCGACCCCGCCATGTTGGGCGACGGGGAGGGGCTGTGCGACTATCTGCTGACCCAGAGCCGCGTCCCCGCCGAGCCTGACGCGGTGGAGGATCGCACTGCGCTGGTGGAGCTGCTCTCCAACGGACTGTCCGTTTTGCTCATCGACGGCGTGCGGCGCGGCGTCGCGTTTTCGACGCAGGAGATGCCCCAGCGCTCGGTCTCGACGCCGATGAGCGAGGGCAACCTGCGCGGCCCGCAGGAGGCATTCACCGAGCTGCTGCGCAATAACATTTCGCTGCTGCGGCGGCAGTTCCGCACCGGAACGCTTGTGGCAGAAATCTCCACCGCCAGGACCCGTGCCAAAACCGAATACTGTCTGTGCTACGACAGTACCCTGGCCCCAAAGGAAACCATCGACGCTCTGCGAGAGCGGCTGGAGCAGGTGGAGATTCCCGTTCTGCTGGACAGTGCCTACTTTGCGTCGTTCCTCAAGCAGGACAAGCTGAATCTTTTCCCGGCAGCTGCCTACACCGAACGCCCCGCCACGGCCTGTGCCCGCCTGTGTGAGGGCAAGGCCGTCGTTCTTGTAGCGGGCTGTCCGTATGCGCTCATTGTGCCCAGCTTTTTTGCCGAGCACTTCGAGTGCCTCGACGACTACGCCTCGGGCGCAGTGTTCGCCGGACTTATCCGTATTTTAAAATATCTCGCCTTCCTGCTGGCCGTGTTCGGGCCGGGGCTCTACGTCATGGCCGTGGCCTTTGCGCCGGAGATCATCCCTATCCAGCTTTTGACCAAGCTGGCACAGGGCGAGGCATCCACGCCGCTGCCGCCAATGCTGGAAATGCTCTGCGTAACGCTGCTTTTAGAAATCGTCCGCGAGGCCGGGCTGCGTGCGCCGCAGTCTATCAGCCACACGGTCAGCTTGGTCGGCGCGCTCATCATCGGCGAGACCGCCGTCAGCGCGGGCATCGTCAGCGTGCCGGTTTTAACGATGGCCGCTGCGGCGACGATTGCCACGCTGGCTGTGCCGTCGCTGTATGAGCAGTCGATCCTGTTCCGCTTTGCCGTCATCGTGCTGGCCGGGTGCTTCGGCGTGCCGGGGATGGCCTGCGCCGCACTGACGATTCTGGCGATGGCCTGCGGCAGTGAGCCGTTCGGGTACGACTATCTCTACCCGCTCATGCCGCCGGGCCGGGCCAGCGTGAGGGACGGCTTTGTGCGCAGCATCTGGAGCCGCCTTGCCAAATCCGGGGAGGTGATCAGCCGCCATGAAGCGTGAATACCCCAGTCTTTTCGCCGCACTGCTCGTCAGTCTGCTCGTCAATGTGCTGCTGCGCAGTCAGACCGCCTACTGGCTGCGCGCCGGGCTTTTCAGTGCGGTGGTCTGTGCGCCGCTGCTGGCGGGCGTCGGCTGGCTGTTTGCCCGCAGCTGGCGGCTGGCCGCCGACCCCGTGTACAAGCTGCTGTTCGGCGCACTGCTCGTCTACACATCGGTACTGGAGCTGCTGCGGCTCTGGCAGCTGGCGGACCGGCTCTATCCCGGCGCGGTCACGCTGACTTCGGTCTGTCTGCTCGTTGTGCTGCCTGTTGTCTATCTGCGGCGGGTTTCGGCGCTGTCCCAGACGGCCTATGCCGTGCTCTGTCTGCTGGTACTGGCAACCGTCGCCATGCTGGCATCGGTGCTTTCGCGGCTGTGCATCGTCAATCTGCAAACTGCCGCACTGACACAGGGCGATTTTCTCGCCGCCGTCAGAGACCAGCTGACGCTCTACCCGGAATACCTGCTGCCCGCGCTCTGGCCCGAGCAGGACAAGCGTGGCCGCCATACGCTGCTGCGGCTGGCCGCGTGGGCACTGGCGTTTGACGTGGGGATGCACCTGATTCTGGAATTGTTCTACGGCGCGGCCATGCCGCTGCGCATCGACCCGGTGCACGCCGCCGCGCGATGCGGAGCACTGTCGATTTTCAACCGGCTCGAGTGGCTGCAATTTATTCTGTGGGTCATGGCCGTCACGGTCAAGCTGGCTCTCTACCTTTATGCGCTGGTGCGGCTGCTGGGCGGGCAGAACAAGGCCGAGGACAGCGCCGCCGGGTTGGATTGGTTTCCTCTGTATCCGGGCGGCGTCTGGCTTTTGTGCGCGGTGCTGCGCAAGCTCGATTTAGATGCGGCCCTCTCACTGCGCAATGTGCTGACCTGGAGTTTTGTGGGCTTGACCGGGATAGGAGGTGCCGCCGCATGTCTGTACCGAAGGCTAAGGCGCTGCTGACCGTTTGCGCCGCGCTGCTGCTCTGCGGCTGCGGGCAGGCGCTCTCCGAGCGGGAGATCGTCCGCGCTGTGTTTTTTGCGCGGCAGCAGGGGGCATACTCCGCCTGTCTGCTGCTGGCCGATCAGAACGCAGAGAGTGACGGCGTGCAGTACAAAACCGTGTCTGCCCGCGGGGACACCGCCGCGCAGGCGCTCCACCTAGCCGAGGACGCTCTGCCGGGCCGGCTCTACTACGGGCTGCTCGACCTGGCCGCACTGCCGCCGGGCTGTGATTGGGCTGACGCGCAGACACTTGGCACGCTGCTCTACGACAAGGCCCAGCCCGCGCCGGAGCTTTCGGTTTTTGTGCTGGACACCGCCGACCACAGCTGGGCCGCGGACGCGGCCTCCCTGTATGAGGACATGAAGGCCGTGGAAAGGGAATACGACCTGCACTGCGGCTTACAGCAGCTTTTTACCCAGGCGGACGGCTGTGCAGTGCCCGCCTACCGCGCTGACAGCGGGTATGACTTTGCGCTGCTGGCAGCAGACGGAGCTTCCGTGTACGTCTCCGGCTTGCAGGCTCAGCTGGCCGCGGCGCTCTGCGGGCAGACGGGCCGCTTCTTTACGGCCTTTGCGGGTGGGCAGGCCGTCTGTGACACCCGGGTCAACGTCACAGCGGAGGATACCACCGTGCAGCTCCATCTGAGGGATACAGATTTTCAGCCGCTGGGGGCGTACAACGAGGATTGGCAGGCACTGCTCTGCACCGAATTGCAGCAGGCGTTCTCGGCCCTGACCGCAGACGATGCCGCTGATTTTTTCCATCTGCAATTCTGGCACGTCAATCTGTGCGGGCCCGGCAGTGCTCTGCCCGTGCCGCGGCTGGAAATCCTATTGGAATAGGCACAGAAAATGCCCGGCCATTTCTGACCGGGCATCGCTTATTTCTGCCAGGAGAGCGTTGACGGACGGGAAATATAGATCAGATTCGTGTCTGCGATAAAGGTCTGGAAGTTGTAGAGCACCAGCACCTCGTCATAGCCCTCTTTTTCAATTGTGGAATCCAAGCCGTACTTGAAGTTGCGGAAATCCACCACACCGATTTTCGCGTAATTCTCGGTCAGGTAGGGCACAAAGCTGTTCGCGTAGCTGTCCTTGACCACCAGAATACTGCCTGTGCCTCGGCCCTCGATCGTAGAATAACCGTTGTTGCCGTCCAAAAAGGCGGCGTACTTATCGCGGGTGTTAAACTTCTGCATATTCACGATGTTTTCCGTCGTTTCCGGCTCGTAGGCGGCCTCGCCCGTGATTTTGTAGATCGTCATCAGGCTGTCGAGCGGGTAGTAGGTGATTTCATCGTTTTCGACGTTCCACAGCCGCGTGGCCGAGTAGTGGGTGCCCTGAAAGTCTGTCACCGTGATCGGCTCATGCGCGGCGCGGTCAAACGGTGTCAGGCCCTTGAGGCTGCAAAACTGCTCATAGGCACGGTACGCGCCGTTGGGCGTCCAGTGGTGGTCGGTCTTGAAATACAGGTATTCGTCCTTCAGGTCTGTGAACGTCCCGCGCAGGTCGATGACATCGGCGCTCTGGCCGACTTTGGCAAAAATATCGTCGAGCATCGCGTTTTCATCCACCATCGGTGCGCCTGCGGGCAGTTCCTCCGGGTAGATGACGCTGGCCGACGGGGCCAGCAGGAAGGTGACCTTGCCCGGGTGGTTCGCGGCAAACTCGCTGACGGCCTGTACATTCTTGGCAAGCTGCTTCCGGGTGGCGTCGTCCACCGTGAACAGCTTTGTGAACATCCAGCGGTCCTTACCCAGCAGAATGCCGCCCTCCTCCGCCTTCCGGAACAGCACCTCGTCCGCCGCACGCTGGGTGTTGACCGCTGCGTCACGCAGGGAAAACTGATCCTGCATCCAGCGGGCAAAGCCGCTCTGCCAGCTGCCGTCCAGCAGTGCGCTCATGCTGAACGCCGGGAGCTGTGCGGCCTTGCGATTTTCCAGCTCGAGCTGCGTGCGCTTGGGCCACACAATATTGACGAGGGAGAACCCGAACAGCAGCACGGCGCAGAGCACCAGCAGCGGATACCCCACATGGCGTCTGCCGCCGTTTTTACGGTACACAACCTTTGACATTTGTCCGTTCCTCCTCTCAGAAATTCGCGTACAGCGCAGTAGCGTTCGTGGCGGCCACTACGTAGCAGACGCACAGCGCGGTCAGCAGGGCAAACACAAGGAGCTTTGCCACAGTATTTTTGCTGATTTTCTCCCACAGCCAGTGCGGCAGCGCGGACGAGCAGACACAGCCCAGCACCAGCAGCACACCGTAATTGCGCAGGTAGTACACGGGCGAAATGCCGCCCTGGGGCACAAACAGCTTTTGCAGCAGCAGACCCAGCGGTGCGCCGGGCTGGTTGGCCGTAAAGATGCCCCAGCCCAGCACCACAAAGAACAGCGTATAGATATGCGGCCAGACCTTGCCCTTTTTGAGATATTTCAGCAGGAAGTTTTTTTCAATCGTGAGCAGCACAAAGTAGTAAAGGCCCCAGGCAATAAAGTTCCAGCTGGCCCCGTGCCAGATGCCGGTAGCAGTCCAGACCAGGAACATATTGAGCAGCTGGCGCGCCTGGCCCTTGCGGTTGCCGCCCAGGGGAATGTAGATGTAATCCCGGAACCAGCCCGACAGCGTAATATGCCAGCGCCGCCAGAACTCGGTGATGCTGCCCGAGATATACGGCAGGTTGAAGTTGGCCGGACAGTCAAAGCCGAGCAGTGCGGCCAGGCCGTTGCTCATCTCGCTGTAGCCCGCAAAATCAAAGTAGAGCTGTAAACTGTAGGCGATGATGCCCAGCCACGCCAGCGGGGTCGAGACATTCGTCAGCCCAACGCCGCCCGCGCCGATGATGTCGGTCCAGAGTGCGCCGATGGAGTCCGCCAGAATGACCTTCTTCGTAAGGCCGAACACAAACAACTCTGCGCCGTGCTCGGCCCTTGCCGGCGTGCAGCGGTTCGCGCCGTCGTGCAGCTGGTCGGCCATCTCGCGGTATTTGACGATAGGCCCGACGATCAGCTGCGGGAAGAAAAGCACATACACGGCAAACGTGATGAAGTTTTTCTCCGGCGCGATCTTGCCGGTGCAGACGTCGACCTCATAGCTGATGATCTTGAAAATGTAGTAGCTGATGCCCAGCGGCAGCACCGTGCCGATGTTCAGCGCCGCCAGCCCCAGATGCGCGACCTGGTTGACCGTGTCGATCAAGAAGTTGGCATACTTGAAGTACACCAGCACGCCCAAATTGACGAGCACCGCTGCCAGCGGCAGCAGACCGCGCAGTTTAGCCTTCGCCCGCGCTGTCAGCAGCGCCCACAGGTAGTTAAAGACGATCAGCACAGCGATCAGCGGCAGGAACGCAACACCGGTCCAGCAGTAGAAGATGAGGCTTTCTGCCAGCAGCACTGCATTTTTGGCGCGGCCCGGTACCAGATAATACAGCAGCAGGGAAAGCGGCAGGAAGCAGAACAGGAACACCACACTGTTAAAAACCATGGCGGACTCCCTTTCTTTCGGTGAATTTCATCGTTAGCAAAAAAGGCCGTTGCCGAACGGCAGCGGCCTGCAGGGTACAGGGATCAATCAGAAGTTCAGCGCAGTCTCCAGCGCGGTATCGATGGGGGCGTAGTCGGGGTTGGCGATACCGGCAATGACGATGGCAACATAGTTGCCGTTGGTCACAATGCGGGCATCCTTGGCCAGTGCGACCTTGTCGGCAAATTCGGCGTACAGGTCATTGGCGGACAGGCTCTCCTTGTAGGCTTCCAGTTCTGCCTTGACGGCATCGACCTTGCCGTCCTTGGCCTGGGCAACAAAGACGAGACCGCAGTCCGCCTGGTCGTTCGTGACATCGCCCTTGTAGCCGACGAGGTTGTCCATCGTCAGCATCAGCTCATTCTCCACGGAGAAGTCATCCAGCGCACGGGGGTTGGCGATGGGGTTCACAGCCTCGATGGCGGCAACAGCGGCATCAAGGTTTGCGGTGTTGGCTTCGTCGCTCACGACGATGTCAGTCTCGCCGTCCGCGCCGCCGATGATGCTTTCCGCGGAGGAGGCTGCCTCGGAAGATGCGGCCGCGGAAGTGCTCTCGCTTGCGGCGGGGGCAGAGTCTGCGGAGGAGCCGCAGGCGGCCAGCAACATGGCACAGCACAGAATAACGGGGATCAGTTTTTTCATAGGTCAGGTTCTCCTTTTATTATAACACTGTGGTTATTTTCCTCACGTATGGGCATAGCTTGCCCTTTACTTTTATAAGGATACACTATTTTCCTGTTTTTTTCAAGGCGTTTCTGGCAAAACCTGCCGCGATACCGGCACAAAAATATGTAAATTTTTTATGCCTTGACAATTCCTCTGCGGCAGGGTATAGTCAAAGAAAATTGTGATTTGCGGGGGTATGCCTGTGCGCAGTCAAAAAGCCCGGGAGACAGCCTGGACCGGGATGCTGTTTGCCTTAGCCATCGCGCTGTCCTATCTGGAATCGCTCGTGTCGCCGCTGCTGGGGCTGATGCCGGCTATTAAATTAGGACTGTCCAACATCGTCGTCATGTACGCACTGCTGTTTCTGCGCACCCGCACGGCGCTGCTACTGGTTGTGTTAAAGGCGCTGTTCGCCTTTCTGACCCGCGGGGCCACCGCCGGGTTTCTGTCGCTGTGCGGCGGGGCACTGTCTCTGGCCGTCATGCTTGTGCTGCTGCAGCTGCCGGTCAGCGGGTATATCTTCTGTGCCGGTTCGGCGCTGGCCCACAATCTGGGGCAGCTGGCCGGGGCCGCCGTGCTGCTTTCCAGTGCGATGGCACTGGGCTACGCGCCGGTGCTGCTGGCGGCAGGGCTGATCGTGGGCGGCATCAGCTGCACTTTGTCCCGGGCGCTGTTTGCTGCACTGCCGAAGCAGGCCGGGCGGCAGCACCGGGGGAGCCCCTTTCAAAAATAAGAATCTTTCTTAATTTTTTTATTTTGCCTATTGACATTTATGCGTACATGCCGTATAATAAAGCCATCGACACAGGAATGTGTCCTAGGAGCAATTACAAAATAACAGGAGGCAATTCTTATGACTAAGTATGTTTGCACCGTTTGTGGTTATATCGCAGAGGGTTCCATCCCCGAGTTCTGCCCGGTCTGCAAGGCCCCGGCATCCAAGTTCATTGAGAAGAAGGACAACACCTACGTCACCGAGCATGTCGTCGGCATCGCCAAGGACGTTCCCGAGGAGATCAAGCAGGGTCTGCGCGAGAACTTCAACGGCGAGTGCAGCGAGGTCGGCATGTATCTGGCCATGAGCCGTGTCGCTGACCGCGAGGGCTATCCCGAGATCGCCGAGGCCTGGAAGCGCTACGCCTTTGAGGAGGCCGAGCATGCCTCCAAGTTTGCCGAGCTGCTGGGCGAGGTCTTGACCGACAGCACCAAGAAGAACCTGCAGATGCGCGTTGACGCCGAGTGCGGTGCCTGCGCCGGCAAGATGGATCTGGCCAAGAAGGCCAAGGAGCTGAACCTCGACGCCATCCACGACACCGTCCATGAGATGGCGAAGGACGAGGCCCGCCATGGCCGCGGTATGCAGGGCCTGCTGGACCGCTACTTCAAATAATCACTGACCAATCCGCCCGACGCCCCGGAGCCTGAACGCTCCGGGGCGTTTTTGCATAGGATACGCAGGGGTGGTACTATGCGGCGGTGCAGTGCTAAAGACAGGCGGCAAGCCCGGCGGCGCGGTTTCTGCCTGTTGGCCGTTCTTGTACTGACTGCGGGGGTGCTGTCCCTGAACCGCTACGTCAACACCGTCGTCAAGCCGACGCTGCACGAACTGGCCGAATACGAGGCCCGCTCTGCCGCCGTGCAGGCCATGAACCGCGCCGTTGCTGCGGAGCTGACGCGCTCCCCGGCGCTGTGCGACGCGCTTTTTACGCAGGACTCCGGGCTTGTCAGTCTGGACGCCGCAGCCGCCGGGGCCGCGCAGACCCAATTTGTCAGCGCCGTGCAGACCGAGATGGACGCTCTGCCGGAGATCTGCTATGCCGTCCCGTTCGGCAGTCTGACGAACAATTCACTGCTGAGCGGCCTTGGCCCCGGCTGGCTGCTGTCGATCCGGCCCAAGGGGTATGTGCAGGGGGAGATACGCGAGACAACAAAGTCGCTTTCCATCAATACTACACGGTACAGCGCGGTTTTGCAGCTGTCCGTCACCGTCAACATGATTTTGGACGGCAGCACGGCCACGCTGACTGTTGCGGCGGACTATCCGCTGGCAAGCCTGCTCGTCTGCGGCGATATTCCGAACGCCTATGCCTCCGATTTGGATTGAATTTGCCCCCGCAGATGTGGTATACTAAGCTGATACCAACAAACGGAGTGTAGCAATATGGAATTAGAGCAGGCCCGCAAACGCGCCGAAGAACTGCGCGTCATCATAGAAAAAAACAACCGCTTATACTACGACCAGGACGCCCCCGAGCTGGAGGATTTCGAGTACGACGCTTTGAACCGTGAGCTCAAGCAGATCGAAGCCGAATACCCCGAGCTGGTCACGGCCAGCTCACCCACGCAGCATGTGGGCGGCACGGCCAGCAGCAAATTCAGCAAGGTGACCCATGCCGTCAAGATGGAGAGCCTGCAGGATGCGTTCTCGTTTGACGAGCTGCGGGAGTTTGACACCCGCGTGCGGGAGGCAGGCATCCGGCCCGAGTACGTCGTCGAGGCCAAAATCGACGGCCTGTCTGTCAGCCTTGAGTACCGCATGGGCCAGCTGGTGCGCGGCTCGACCCGCGGCGACGGTGTCGTCGGCGAGGATGTGACCGAGAACATCATGACCATTAAGGACATTCCGCACGAGCTGCCTGACGCGCCGGACTTTCTCGAGGTGCGCGGCGAGGTATATATGCCGCACTCGGCGTTTTTTAAATTAAAAGAGCAGCAGGAGCTGGAGGACAAAACGCCGTTCAAGAACCCCCGCAACGCGGCGGCCGGCTCACTGCGTCAGAAGGATTCCAAAATCACTGCGGAGCGCGGGCTGTCCATCTTTGTCTTTAACCTGCAACAGTGCGAGGGCCGCACCTTCAAAACCCACCGTGAGACGCTGGACTATATCAAATCACTGGGCTTCCCGGTCTCTCCGCGGTACAGCGTGTTTGAGAATATCGAGGATGCCATTAAAGAAATTGAAGCCATCGGCGAGGCCCGCGGTACGCTGGAATTTGACATTGACGGCGCGGTTATCAAGGTCAACGACCTGGCCGCCCGCCGCACCCTGGGCAGCACGAACAAGTTCCCGCGGTGGGCCATTGCGTTCAAGTATCCGCCCGAGGTCAAGGAAAGCGTCGTGCGCAATATCGAGGTCACCGTTGGCCGCACCGGCGTGCTGACCCCGACGGCTGTGTTCGACCCGATCTTCCTTGCGGGCACCAGCGTTTCCCGCGCAAGCCTGCACAACGGCGATATTATCGCAAACTTAGGCGTCGGCATCGGGGACACCATCAAGGTGCGCAAGGCGGGGGACATCATCCCGGAGGTCATCGGCGTATCGGCCCGTCTGCCGGGCAGCAAGCCCTTTGCCATGCCCACGACCTGCCCGAGCTGCGGCGCACCCGTGGTGCATTTGCAGGACGAAACAGCCCTGCGCTGCGTCAACCCCGAATGCCCGGCGCAGAGCCTGCGCAACCTCATCCACTTTGCGTCCCGCAACGCCATGGCCATTGACGGCCTGGGCGAGGCTGTGGCCGTACAGCTCATCGACAAGGGGCTGGTCTCCACGGTAGCTGACCTGTATACCCTGACCGAGGAGCAGCTGCTTACGCTGGATAAATTCAAGAAAAAGAGCGCACAGAACCTTTTGAACGCAATCGAAGGCTCGAAGCGCAACAATCTTGACAAGCTGATTTTCGGCCTTGGCATCCGCAACATCGGCGACAAGGCCGCCGCGCTGCTGGGTGAGCATTTCGGCAGCATGGACGCCCTGCGCCAGGCCACTGCCGAGCAGATGTGCGAGATCGACGGCTTCGGAGAAGTCATGGCCCAGAGCGTGCTGGAATTTTTTGCAAAGGACGGCACAACCGACCTGCTGAACCGCCTTGCGCGCGACGGCGTGAACATGCAGTGGACCGGTGAGAAGAAGGGCACCGCGCTGGCCGGTATGACGCTTGTCGTCACGGGCACGCTGCCGACACTCTCCCGTCAGGAGGCCGAGGCACTCATCACCCAGAACGGCGGCAAGGCGGCCGGCTCGGTCAGCAAAAAGACGAGCTATGTTGTGGCCGGTGAGGCCGCAGGTTCCAAGCTGACAAAGGCGCAGACGCTTGGCATCCCCGTTCTGGATGAGGCCGGGCTGTATCAGCTGATTGAGGATAACGGGCAATAAAACAGCATACACCTTTCAGGGGGCATCCCACCACGGGATGTCCTCTTTTTTGTTCTACCCCGCGCCGCACCCTCATACACTGGCAGTGTGAGGTGAAGAAACGATGGACGAGTACTACCGCATTCTGGAAAGCCTGCCGCCCTCACTGCGCACACCGCTGGCCAAGCTGGACGCCCACTATGCGCCGCACATTCAGGAGATCCGTCTGCGGCTGGGCCAGCCCGTACAGTTCACGATCCGCGGCAGACTGTGCCCCGCGGTCAAATTTCTGCCCGGAACGGGTCTGCCTGCCGCGCTGGAGACCGACACCCTGCGGGACTGCTTTCTGCAGCTCTGCCGCCGCTCGGTCTACGCCTATGAGGACGAGCTGAAGCAGGGGTATTTCACCGTGCAGGGCGGCTGCCGCATCGGGGTAGCGGGCTGCCGCGGGCCGGGCGGCTTTTCCGCCGTAACGTCGCTCAATCTGCGCATTGCGCGCTGGCTGACCTGTCCGCTGCCGCCCGAGCTGGAGGCACTGACCGTTGCCCCCACCGGCGGGCTGCTGCTGGCCGGCCCACCGGGCAGCGGCAAGACCACCCTGCTGCGCTCTCTTGTGCAAAAGCTCTGCGAGGGGGACGCCCTTGTCAGCGTCATTGATGAGCGCGGCGAGCTGATGGCCTGTGAGGCAGGCAGTCTGCCCCGCGCAGCGCAGATTCGGTGCGATGTCTACGCCCGCTGCACCAAGGCCGAGGGTATTGCCATGGCGCTGCGCTGCATGAACCCGCAGGTCATCGTCTGTGATGAACTGGGCACGCCCGGCGACGCCGAGGCCGTTGCACAGGGGGTTGCCTCCGGGGTTGTATTCTTTGCCACGGTACACTGTGACGACCCGGCGGGACTGCGCAAAAAGCCGGCGCTGGCCGCGCTGCTGGATACCGGTGCTTTTGCAAAGGCCGCGTTCCTGTCCGGGCGCTCCCGTCCCGGTGCGGTGGCGCAGTGGGTGACGCTGTGACGCTGCTTTTGCGGCTGCTCGGCACACTGCTTTTGCTTTTGGCCGGAATGGGCGGCGGCTTTGCCGCCGCTGCCCGCGCCGAGAACAGCCGCCGCCAGCTGCACAGCTTTGCCTGCCTGCTTACATACCTGGCCGAGCTGCTGGACGCACAGGCGCTCACCGGACCGGAGCTATTACGCCGCGCAGCGCAGGACCCGGCGTTTGCCGTTTTTTGTCCCGCACCGGGGGAGAGCCTGTCCGCGCTGACACCGCCTGCCTGTATGCCGGACGTACTGCGGCAGGAGATACAGTCGAGCCTTTCCGCCGCCGAGGAGGCTCCGCGCCTGACGGCCTGTGCTGCGCTGCAGCGCCTGGCTTCGCGCTGTGAGGCGCAGTCTGCGGAGGCTGCGGAGCACTGCCGCACGGCCCGGCGGCTATGGCCGCGGCTGGGGGGCTGTCTCGGCGCACTGGCCGCCATTTTGCTGTGGTAAGGAGTGGCCCCTATGGACATCGACCTTGTTTTTAAAATTGCCGCCACCGGCATCATCGTGGCCGTTCTGAATCAGCTGCTCATCCGCTCCGGGCGGGAGGATCAGGCCATGATGACCACGCTGGCGGGGCTGATCGTCGTGCTGTCGATGCTGGTACGGCAGATCAGTGACCTGTTTGTGCTGATCAAAGCCTTGTTTGAGCTATGAGCTATGATGCTGTTGTGCAAGCTGGCCGCCGCGGTGCTTGTGGCGGCTGTGTTGACCCTGCTCCTGAAAAAGGACCAGCCCGCGTTCGCGTTCCTCGTCTCGGTCTGCACCGCCGCGGGGCTGCTGGCCATCGTTGTGCGGCAGGTCCAGCCGCTGCTCGACTGGCTGCGCACGCTAGACGAGTATTTTCAGGGGCAGAGCCCGGCAGTGCTTTTGCAGGTGCTGGGCATTGCGCTGGTGGCGCAGCTTGCCGCCGATACCTGCAAGGAGGCCGGGCTTTCCGCGGCGGCTACCGCCATCGAGCTCTGCGGCAGGGTGCTGGCGCTGTTGCAGGCGCTGCCGCTGCTGCAATCGCTGCTCGGCTCGTTTGCGGCCTATTTGCAGTAGTGCTTTTGCTGGCCGTACCGCCGCCTGTGTTTGCGGACGAGCTGTCCGGCGAATTGCCCAAAAGCACTCGGGACATCTTGGACGAAGGCGGCACTGACCTATCCGACGCCGCCCGCTGGCGCTTTTCCGATTTATGTGACACCGTCGGTGCCTGGGCCGCCGAGGGTTTGCAGCCCGCACTGCACCTTGCGGCGCAGTCCGCCGGGTATCTGCTACTGGCGGGGCTTCTGGGCCTGCTGGCCGGGGACCCGTACCGCGCCTATGTGGAGATCCTCGCGGTGCTCGGCTTTGGCACGCTGAGCCTTTCCGCTGCCATGCAGCTGACCGAGCTTGTCGCCGCGACGGCGCAGGACTGCCGCACCTATCTGACTGCCTTTGTGCCGGTGTTCAGCGGCCTGGCCGCCGCTGGCGGGCAGACGTCGGGGGCGCTTGTCTACAGCGGCATGTTTTTTGCCATGTCCGGGTTTCTTTCAGCCGTCATCCAAAAGCTGCTTCTGCCTGTCATGCAGCTGTATTTCTGCTTTGCGGTCTCGGCCTGCCTGTGGGACAACCCCGGCATGGGGGATGCCGCCGCGCTGTTTTCCCGCTGCCTGCATTGGCTGCTCAAGGGCTGCGGGGCTCTGTTCAGCCTTGTGCTGGGGCTGCAAAGCGCACTGGCGGCCACGGCGGACAGTGCGGCCCTGCGGACCGGCAAGGGGGTATTGCAGGGTGTCATTCCCGTTGTCGGGGACGCCGCAGCCGCAGCGCTGACGGGCGCTGCCGCCGCCGTACAGCTGCTGAAGGGTTCTCTGGCCCTGGCGGCGCTGCTGGCACTGGCCGCGCTGTTTGCCCCGGTACTGCTCCAATGCCTTGCCTGCGCACTGGCCTTTGCCGCCGCGGGCATCCTGGCCGGGGCCACCGGGCAAAGGCAGTGCGCACAGCTCTGCCGCCTTTACTTTGAGGGGGCACGGCTCTGCGGGTCCATGCTGGTGCTGTATTTCTTCATGATCTTTCTGTCCACGGCGCTGTTGCTGCTGGCGGGGAACGGGGGCTTGGGATGACTTCACTGCGTCACATAGCGCTGGGATGCTGTGTGCTGTCCGCGCTGGCGGGCATACTGCGGCTTTTCTGGCCGGAGAACGGCTTTAAATCCGTCATAAATGCCGTGCTGGTGCTGTATATTTTAACAGTGGGCGTGCAGCTGGTGCACGGTCTTGACTGGGACGGCCTTGTGCGGGAGCTGCGCAGCCTGCCCGATGGGCAGGACACCGCCGACTACTCCGATTACAGCCGGGAGCTTGCGCTGGCCGCCTCGGTGGATGCCGTGCGCGAGGTTTTGCGGAACGCCGGAATCAACGCTGCGGTCAGCTGGCAGAATGGCGTATGTGTCATCACACCCGTGGACCCGCGCGACAAGCCCGCCATTGAGGCCCTGCTCGCCGTCAATGCGGGGGAGCTGCCCTGGCGCTTTGCGGAGGCTGCCCCATGACCGCCCGGGAACGTCTGGCTCCGCTGGCCGCCCGGCTGCGCGCAGCGCTGGCAGATGAAAAGCAGCGGGTAAACCTGCTGGTCTGCATGGGGCTGGCCGGGCTGTTGCTGCTGGCGGTCTCGTCCTGGCTGCCCGCGGACAGCAGCACGCAGAGCGCTACGCCAGCCGCCATGACCGACAGCACCGCCGACTATGCCGCAGAGCTGGAGACCCGCCTGACCGCACTGATTTCCCGTGTGGAGGGTGCGGGCAAGACTGCCGTCATGGTCACGCTGGAATCCGGCAGCGAGAGCATCTATGCTACCGACACCGACAGCGACGGCAACTCCACCCATGTACTTTTGGGCAGCGGCGGGGCGGACGGCCTTGTGGAGACCGTCGAGACGCCCCGCGTGCTCGGCGTCGCCGTTGTCTGCGAGGGCGGCGGCAGTGCTGCCGTGCAGAGCCGCGTCACCGCCCTGGTGCAGGCACTGACCGGCATCGGCACCAATCATATCACCGTTGCAAAAATGGCATCGGCCAACTAGAGGGAGGAACACCATGAAGCAACTTTCTGCCAAGCTGAAAAGCCGCGGCGCAACTGCCGTCGTTCTGACACTGGCGCTGGGAGCCGCCGTGTACCTGAACTGGTCCTTCTCCCGCGAGGCCCCGCCCAGTCTGGTCGTGTCAGACACCGCCGGGGAAGCCGTGGAGACCTCGGCCCAGGCCGCCGAGCCGATCACCGACCCGCTCGTGCTTGAGACGGCTGCCGGGGCCGATACGCAGATGATGAGCGCTGAGGAAACCGCCAACAAGAACTACGGCGAGGCTCAGCTCGTCAGCGTAAACAAGGATTCCGGCACCGAGTTTTTTGAGTCCGCCCGCTTAACGCGCAGCAAGGCGCGGGATGAGGCGCTGGACACCCTGAAAAAGTCCCTGAAGGACACCAAGCTGACCAGCGAGGAGAAGGAGCAGCTGACGACCCAGCTGAGTGACCGCATCAGCAATATCACGCTTGAAACCAAGCTGGAAACGCTCATCAAGTCGAAGGGCTTTACCGACTGCGTGGTGAATCTGGAGGGCAGCAAGGCCAATGTGACCGTCATGACCGAAAGCGATGCCCTGAATGCCGAGGAGGTCACCCGCATCCGCGACGCACTTTTGAGCCAATGCAAGGGGCTGACTGCACAGGACATTACGATTGTAGAGGTAAAATAACTGAACATTCTGTTGCAAACCGTGCTGTTTTGTGGTACACTGATTTATATTAGTAGAACTATGGCCGCAAGGCCGTTTGCAACGGGAGGGTACACACTATGGATGTACACAATACCATCGGCGGCAGCTTACAGATCTCGACCGAGGTTATCGCAAAAATTGCGCGTCTGGCCGCGCTGGAGGTTGACGGTGTTGCCGATGTAGCCACCGGCACCAGCCAGAACGTCCGCTCGCTTCTGGGCCGCACCGGCCTGCAGAAGCCGGTCACCGTCGTCATGGAGGACGGCATTGCTACCGTCACGGTGCACCTCACCGTTGTGTACGGCAGCAAGGTCATGCCCCTGTGCGAAAAGGTGCAGGAGAACGTCAAGCAGACGATCCAGAACATGACGGGCATCACCGTGTCCCGCGTGGATGTTCTGGTCGTGGGCCTGACAGACGCAGCCGAAAAAGAGTAAGAGAATCAAGGAAAGACAGGAACTTTACGTATGGAGAAAAAGCTGACCCGCCGCGAATCCCGCGAGACGGCCTTCCTGACGGCGTTTGCCGCCACGTTTGAACCCGAAGAGCCGACGGTCCCCGCCGAGGAGCACGCCGCCCCAGACGCATTCGCCAACCAGCTGCTGGCCGCCATGAACGACCACGCCGCCGAGCTGGATGAGATCATCACCGCCCACCTGAAGGGCTGGACGCTTTCCCGCGTGCCCCGCGTGAGCCTGGTTGCCCTGCGCCTGGCCCTGGCCGAGATGCTGTACGGCGACGAGCAGAAGCCCGGCGTCGCCATCAACGAGGCTGTCGAGCTGGTCAAGAAATACGGTGCCGAGGACGACTACCAGTTCGTCAACGGCCTGTTGGGTGCCGTTGCGCGTGAGCGCGACGAGACCCCAGAACCTCAATGCTGACGCTGGGCATCGACACCAGCAATTACGCAACCTCTCTGGCAGTGTTTGACACAGACGCCGGAGAGGTTGTTTGCGATTGCAAAAAGTTTTTGCCCGTCAAGGAAGGTCAGCTCGGTCTGCGGCAGAGCGACGCGCTGTTCCACCACACGGCAGCCCTGCCCGCCATGCTGGCGGAGCTGGGCGCAAGGGCCGACCTGACGCAGGTCAGGGCCGTTGGCGTGTCCGCCAGGCCGCGCCCCGTGGAGGGGTCGTATATGCCGTGCTTTCTGGCCGGTGTCAGCGCCGCGACGGCGTTCAGCCTGTCCCGCGCGCTGCCGCTCATTGAACTGACCCACCAGCAGGGGCATATTGCCGCGGCGCTGTACGCGGCGGGGGATTTCACGCTGTTTGAGCGGGAGTCACTTGTATTTCATGTCTCCGGCGGCACCACCGACCTTCTTTTGTGCCATGGGGCCGAGCGCATCACGCCGCTGGGCACAAGCAGCGATCTGTACGCCGGGCAGGCTGTGGACCGGCTCGGCGTCAAGCTGGGCTTTCCGTTCCCGGCGGGCGTCTATGTCAGCGAGCAGGCCGCTTTGTGTAAAGAAAAAGTCCATCCCAAGGTCAGTGTACACGGGCTGACGTGCAGTCTGTCCGGCCTTGAGAACCAGTGCGCAAAGCTGCTGGCCGACGGGCATGACGCGCCCTATGTCTGCAAATACTGTCTGCTCTGCGTGGGCGAAACGCTTGTGCGGATGGCAAACAACGCCCTGGCCGAGCATCCGGGTCTGCCCGTGGTTTTTGCGGGCGGCGTTATGAGCAGCGATCTGATCCGCACCTATGTGACGAACCGCGTGCCGAACGCACATTTTGTACCGGGAAAATTTGCCAGTGACAATGCCATTGGCATCTCGATCCTGGCGGCGAGGGAGTGTGGCGCATGGCCGACTACATCAATGTAACCAGCCTGAACCGGCTGGCAAAGCGCGTATTGGAGCAATGCGACCCGCTGAACGATCTGATCGTCTGCGGGGAGATTTCCGGCTTTACGCGGCATTACAAGAGCGGGCATCTGTATTTCACGCTCAAGGATGAGAACGCCTCCATCAAGACTGTCATGTTCCGCTCCCAGGCACAGCTTTTGAACTTCGAACCGCAGAACGGTATGCTGGTGCTCGTCTACGGACGCGCCACGATCTATGAGCGGGACGGCGCGTTCCAGCTCTACGCTGACTATATGAAGCCCTTCGGCGCGGGTGCCGCGCAGATGGCGTTTGACGCGCTGTACAAAAAGCTGGAGGCCGAGGGGTTGTTTGCGCCCGAGCGCAAGCGCCCGCTGCCCTCTGTGCCAAAGTGTATCGGCGTTGTCACGAGCAAGACCGGCGCAGCGTGGCAGGACGTGCAGAACGTCATTGGCCGCCGCTGGCCGATGGTGAAATTGCTGCTGGCCCCCGTCAGCGTGCAGGGCATCGAGGCTGAAAAGAGTATCGTGGACGGCATCCGCAGGCTGGACCGCGACCCACGGCCCGACCTGATCCTGGTCACCCGCGGCGGCGGCAGCAAAGAGGATCTGTGGGTGTTCAACTCCGAGCGTATCGCCCGCGCGGCAGCCGCCTGCCGCAGGCCGGTGGTCTCGGCGGTAGGGCATGAGATCGACACTTCGATTCTGGACTATGTTGCCGACCTGCGCGCGCCGACACCGTCCGCCGCGGCGGAGCTCTGCGTGCCCGATCAGGGGGATGTACGGCAGAAAATATTCATTTTGCAGCAAAATATTCAAAAAAATATACAGAATTGCTGCAATCTATGCTATAATAGGTTTAACCAGCTGGCCACGGCGCAGCTTTTGCAGCGTCAGCACCAGCAGTTAGACCGCCGCGGGCAGGAGCTTGCCATTGCGCAGGCCGCTGTCCGGCAGGCCGCACAGCGCCATGTGCAGGATGCCCGGCGCAGCCTGCAAAGCGCCGCTGCGGTGGCGGAATCCCTGAGCCCTTACGCGGTGTTGGCCCGCGGCTACGCGCTGCCGGAGCAAAACGGCACGCCCTGCGCCGTCGAAACACTGCGTCCCGGCGAGGCCGTGACGCTGCGCGGCGCCAGAGCCGCCGCCGAATGCCGCGTGGAAGCGGTACACACTTTGGAACAAAAAACAGGGGAGTGATACCCGATGAAGCAGCCCAAATCCTTCGAGGAAGGCATGGACCGCCTGCAGGGACTTCTGACCCAGCTGCAGGATGAAGCCACACCACTGGCTGATTCCGTCAAGCTGTACGCCGAGGCCGCCGGGCTGATCCATTACTGTAATACAGCGCTGGACAAGGCCCGGCTGCAGATCGAGGAGATCGACGCCAGCCTTGCCCCGGATGTGGAGGTGCCCCATGACGCATGAGGAATATAAGCAGCAGCTTACCGCCTGGGCCGGTCTGACCGAAAAACGCCTGGCCGCGCTGTGCGATGAATACTTGCCGCAGCAGTCTGAGCTGGGGCAGGCCGCGCGCTACAGCCTTCTGGGCGGCGGCAAACGGGTGCGCGCCGTGCTGACGCTGGCCGCTTGCCAGCTGGCCGGTGCCGACGCTGCCGATGCGCTGGACTATGCCTGTGCGCTGGAAATGCTGCACTGCTACTCGCTCATTCACGATGATATGCCCTGCATGGACAACGATGATTTCCGTCGCGGACGCCCGAGCTGCCACAAGCAGTTTGGCGAGGCTACGGCCCTGCTGGCCGCGGACGCACTGGTCACGGCAGCGTTTGAGGTCCTTGCTCATGCAAAGTGCTCTGCCGAGAGCCGCATTGAGGCCGTACAGCTGCTGGCCAGAGGCGGCGGGGACCGCGGCATGCTCTACGGCCAGGAGCTGGACAAGCATTTTGAAACTGTGCGCGCCGGTGAGGCCGAGCTTTTAAACCTGCACGCCCACAAAACCGGTGCGCTCATCATTGCCGCCGTCGAGCTGGGCTGTGCCGCCGCGGGTGTGCGCCCCGACGCGGACACCCGCAAGGCGCTGGTGCGCTACGCTGCCGAGCTTGGTCTGGTTTTCCAGATCGTCGATGACATTCTGGACGTCACCTCTACGACGGAGGAACTGGGCAAGCCCGTGGGCAGCGACGCCGACAACGACAAAACCACCTTTATCACGCTGTACGGTTTACAGAGCGCACACGAGGAAGCCGAGCGCCACAATGCCGCAGCGCTGGCCGCGCTGGATGCGCTTGGCCCCGGGGCAGATTTTCTGCGCCTGATGGCAGCGGAGCTGCTGGAACGTAAGAAATAAGGATGTGATCCCATGCCACTGCTGCGCGCTGCGCTGAGTTGGAATTTTGTGCTGGCTACGGCGATCTGTGCATCGCTGCTGGCCCAGCTTATTAAGGTTCTTCTGAATCTGTTTATCTTCCACCGCTTTATTGCCGAGCGTATGTGGGGTGCGGGCGGCATGCCCAGCTCCCACTCGGCCACGGTCTGTGCCATGGTCGTTGCCACGGGGCGGTACTGCGGCGTCAATTCCCCGATCTTCGCCATTGCGGCGGTGCTGTCCATCATTGTCATGTATGACGCCATGGGCGTGCGCTACGAGACCGGCGAGCAGGCCAAGGTGCTGAACCGGATGTTCACCGAATGGATGGATCAGGGCTTTGAGCAGTTCCAGCTGCCCCACGGCAAAAAGCTGAAGGAAATGGTCGGTCATACGCCGATCGAAGTTGTGACCGGTGCGGCGCTCGGCATTGTGCTGGGCTTTGCCATGCCGATGGTGTAAAAACGAGGTGCGTATATGAGCTATCCCTTGCTGGAGCGCATCAATGCGCCCGGAGAAATAAAAAACCTGCCCGCGTCCGATATGCCCGCCCTGTGTGAGGAGATCCGGCAGTTTTTGATCAAGAGCGTTTCCGAGACCGGCGGCCATCTGTCGTCGAACCTCGGCGTTGTGGAGCTGACGGTGGCCCTGCACCGCGTGCTGGACTTCCCGCAGGACAAGCTGCTGTTTGACGTCGGTCATCAGTGCTACACCCACAAGCTACTGACCGGGCGGCGCGAGGGCTTCGCCCAGCTGCGCCGCAAAAACGGCATTTCCGGCTTTCCCAGCCCGCGGGAGAGCGATTGTGACGCCTTTATTGCCGGCCACGGCAGTGCGGCGCTGTCAACGGCCATCGGCATCGCCCGCGCCAAAAAGCTCAAGAACGAGCCGGGCAAGGTCGTGGTCATCGTTGGCGACGGTGCGTTTACCGGCGGCATGGTCTACGAGGGCATGAACAATGTCAGCAAGCTGAACAATCTGATTGTCATCCTGAACGACAACAAGATGTCGATTTCCAAAAATGTCGGCCAGATGGCGAATTATCTGACCAAGCTGCGCACCGACCCGAAGTACTCCCACGTCAAGGCCCACATGGAGACGACGCTCGAGCGCATCCCCGTGGCAGGTGAGGCGCTGGTCAGGGTCTTGCAGGGCGGCAAGCAGCTGATTCGCCGCGGCATCTACAAGTCCACGATGTTTGAGGAGATGGGCTTCCAGTATATCGGGCCCATCGACGGCCATGATGTGGGCATGCTGACCCACACGCTGACGAACCTGCGCGGCGAGCAGTATGCGCCGGTTTTCCTGCACGTCGTCACCAAAAAGGGCAGGGGCCTGAAGCCCGCCGAGGAGAACCCCGGCGAGTTCCACGCCGTATCGTCCATCGATTTGAACCATCTGACTGACCCCGAGCTGTCACCGAAGGATTCCTTCTCGTCTACGTTCGGCTGTGCGCTGGCAGATTTGGGCGACGACGAGCCGCGGCTGTGCGGCATCACCGCCGCCATGAAGTACGGCACCGGCCTGAACTTCTTCAAGCACCGCCATCCCGGGCGTTTCTTTGACGTCGGTATGGCGGAGGAACACGCTGTCACGTTTGCGGCGGGCCTGGCCAGCCAGGGGCTGCTGCCCGTGGTTGCTATCTATTCCACATTTTTCCAGCGTGCCTACGACCAGATCATCCATGATGTCAATCTGATGCAGCTGGATGTGCTGTTCGCTGTGGACCGTGCGGGGCTGGTGCCCGGCGACGGTGCCACACACCAGGGCATTTACGATGTTGCGTTCTTCTCGAATGTGAACATCCCGATTTTTGCCCCCGCCAACTATGCGGAGCTGCGCTACTGGCTGACCTATCTTGTGCGCAAGGCACACGGCCCGCGGACGATCCGCTATGCTCGCGGCGGCGAGAACCCCGCACTGGCGGCGCTGCCCTGCACAGGCGCACGCTACGATGTGCTGGACCCCGTCGATGGCGCACGTATCGCGCTTGTCAGCTACGGTGCCGAGACTGAGGAGATCATTGCCGCCAAGGATCTGCTGGCCCAGCATGGCGTGCAGGCGGACTGCGTCAAGCTGACGCAGCTTTACCCGCTGCCGGACGGTGTGTGCGATACACTGAAGCACTACGACACGATTTTGTTTGCCGAGGATACGGTGCGCACCGGCGGCATCGGCGAGCAGCTGGGCTTTGCCATGCAGCAATGCGGCTGGCAGGGCGAATTCCTGCTGCATGCCGTAGACAACAGCCATCTGCTGCACGCCAATGTGCCCGAGCTGCGCAAGGATCAGCAGCTTGACGCCGCGGCCCTCTGCACAGATATTTTGAACGCTTTAAAGGAGAAACAGGCATGAGCAAGATTCGCCTGGATCAATACCTGTGCCAGAACGGACTGGTACAGAGCCGTGAGCGCGCCAAGGCGCTTATCATGTCCGGCATCGTCTTTGTCAACGAGCAGAAGGTCGACAAGGCCGGTGAGATGATCGCACCCGACGCCAAGGTCGAGGTGCGCGGGCATGACATCGGCTATGTCAGCCGCGGCGGCCTCAAGCTGGAAAAGGCCATGCAGGTCTTTCCGATGCGCCCGGACGGCAAGGTCTGCATGGACATTGGCGCGTCCACGGGCGGCTTTACCGACTGTATGCTGCAAAACGGCGCGGTCAAGGTCTACGCCGTCGATGTGGGCTACGGCCAGCTAGCGTGGAGCCTGCGCACCGATGCGCGCGTCATCAATATGGAAAGAACGAACATCCGCAATGTAAAGCCTGAGGACCTGACAGAGCCGGTTGCGTTTTTCAGCGTGGACGTTTCGTTCATCTCGCTCAAGCATATCTTCCCGGTGGCAGACGCCATCTGCACACCGGACGCTGTCGGCGTCTGCCTGGTCAAGCCGCAGTTTGAGGCTGGCCGCGAGAAGGTCGGCAAAAAGGGCGTCGTGCGCGACCCGGCTACCCACCGCGAGGTACTGAAAATGGCCGAGGGGTATGCCATGGCGAACCACTTTACCCCCGCGGGCCTGGACTTTTCGCCCATCAAGGGACCCGAGGGCAACATTGAATACCTGATGTACGTCCAGCACTGCGATACCCCGCAGCCGCTGCCGGAGGGCCTGATTGAAAAGGTCGTCGCAGCCTCCCACGATACGCTGGACAAAGCGCCCAATCTGCACTGAGAAAGGACCCTGACACAATGTCGGTTTTGCTGATTCCCAACCCGACCAAGGACACCGGGCTTGCCGTTACGCGGCAGGCTGCCGCTGTGCTGGCCGGGCTGGGCGTGCCGGTCTTGATGCCGCAGCCCTTTGCGAACGAATTTGGTTCTGCCGGGCTGACGGGTGTGCATTTTCTGCCCGAGGCAGATGCCTACCGCGCCGCCGACCAGGTGGTGACCATCGGCGGTGACGGCACGCTGCTGCGCGCCGGGCTTTCCTGCATGAAGCACGGCAAGCCCGTTCTGGGTGTCAATCTTGGCCGCACCGGCTTTCTGGCGACCTGCGAGGTCGGTGAGCTTACGGCCAAGCTCAAACGGTTGGCTGCGGGGGAGTTCACCCTTGCCAACCGCCGTCTGCTCCACGCCGAAGCCCCGGCCCACGGCTGGCAGGCTGACGCCATCAATGACCTTGTGGTGTTCGGTCAGACCCGGCTGCACCCGATGGATTATAAGGTGTACTGCGACGGCGCATTGGTGGGCAGCTACCGCAGCGACGGCATGATTCTGGCAACGCCGACGGGCTCCACCGCGTACTCGTTCTCGGCGGGCGGGCCGATCCTGGACGCCGCCGCGGACGTATTGGTTCTGACGCCGGTCTGTGCGCACAATGTACACGCCGCGCCGCTTGTGTTTGCGGCTGACCGCCATCTGAAAATTATCGCCGATGCCGAAAACCGCGACGGCAGCTTTGCCTGTGCGGACAGCAGCGCCCAGTGCGACCTGCTGCCGGGTGAAAGCCTGCTGGTGACCGGCTGCGGGCAGCGCCTGCGGTTGATTGCCTTCGACGACGCGGAACAGTTCCATGCGATTGAAAACAAATTGATGAGGAGATGATCCCTGTGAAAAGTGCACGTCATCAGGCAATTCTTGACCTGATCGAACAGCACCCTATTGACCGGCAGGAGGACCTGCTGGCCCACCTGCGGGAGGAAGGCTTTGACGTGACGCAGGCCACGGTATCCCGCGATATTCGTGAGCTGCAGCTGGTCAAAACAGCCACCGCTGACGGGCGTTACCGCTACGTGCCGGCGTCTGCGTCCGGCAAGGTAACGCATTCACCCAGCCGGTTTGAGATGATTTTCCGCGAGTCGGTGCTCAAGGTGGATTACGCCGGGCACATGGTACTGGTCAAGTGTTTTTCCGGCATGGCCAACGCTGCGTGCGAGGTGTTCGACGCCAAGCAGTGGGACAATGTCGTCGGCACGCTTTCCGGCGATGACACGTTCTTTATCTTGATGCGCAGCGAGGATGACGCAGCCGCCATCTGCAAGCAGCTGCAGCAGTACACCCGCCGCGGGTAATTTTAACGACAGGGAGGAGCTGTCCCATGCTGGCAAGCCTGAAAATTGAAAATGTAGCCGTTATTGAAAAAGCCGAGGTGAATTTTACCCCCGGCTTTAACGTGCTGACAGGTGAGACCGGTGCCGGTAAATCCATCCTGATCGACTCTATCAATGCGATTTTAGGCAACCGCACCTCGCGTGAGCTGGTGCGAAGCGGCGCACAGAAGGCGTGCATCTGGGCAACGTTTGAGAGTATCCCGGCCTCCGTCAAAAAGCAGCTGGAAAAATGCGGCTACGAGGTCACCGACGACCTGCTTTTGTACCGCGAGATCAACGCCGAGGGCAAGGGCAGCTGCCGCGTCAACGGCATGCCCGCCACGGCGGCGGTGGTGCGGGACATTTCGTCGGGTCTGCTCTCCATCCACGGCCAGCACGACAGCCAGAGCCTGACAAACCCGGCACTGCATCTGGGGCTGCTGGATCAGTATGCCCAGAACCGCGATTTGTTCGCCGAGTATTACCGCCGCTACCGCGAGCTGGTCACGGTCAAGCGGCAGCTGGATGCCCTGAACGCAAGCGAATCCGACAAGCAGCGCCGCATTGAGGCGCTGACCGCCGAGATCGACACCATCGACGCCGCGGCCCTGCAGCCCGGCGAGGAAAAGACGCTGCAGGAGCGCAAGAACGTCATCACCCACGCCCAGAGCATTTTGGCGGGCATCACCGCCGCCCATCTGGCGCTGGCCGGTGACGAGGACGGTGAGCAGGCGGGCGCGGCAGACCTCTTGGGCGGGGCCGTTGACGGGCTGCAGAACAGTGCGCGGCTCGACGAGTCGCTGACTGCCATGTCCGAGCGGCTGAACGACCTGTACTACAGCGCGCGCGAGCTGGCCACCGACCTGGCAGACCGGCTGGACGCCTACGGCTTTGACGCCGGGGAGCTGGATCAGATCGAAACGCGGCTTGATACAATCTACCGCATCAAGCAGAAGTTCGGCATGGAGGTCGACGAGCTGCTGGCACGGCGCGAGGCCGCCGCTGCAGAGCTGGAGACATTCCAGTCGTCGGGGCAGAAGATCGCCGAACTGAAAGCGCAGATGCAGACGTTGTATGCCGCCGCCAAGGAGGCTGCCGAGAAGCTGACCCAGAGCCGCCTGAAAGGCTTTGCTGCTATGAACAAGGAGATGAAGGCGGCGCTGGAATTTCTGAACATGCCTGGCATCCGCTTTGCGCTCAAGCATACGCGGGGGCCGCTGTCCTCCCACGGGCAGGATACCGTGGAATTTTTGATTTCGACGAACCCCGGCGAGGAGCCGAAGCCGCTGGCAAAGATTGCGTCCGGCGGTGAGCTTTCCCGCATTATGCTGGCGTTCAAGAGTGCGCTGGCGGACCGCGACGCGCTGCCGACGGTCATCTACGATGAGATCGACACCGGCGTTTCCGGCCTGGCCGCGGGGCGCATCGGGCAGCTGCTGCACCAGACGGCCAGGGGGCATCAGGTGCTTTGCATCACCCACACGCCGCAGGTCGCTGCGTTTGCTGACAACCAGCTGCTGATCCAGAAGAACGTCCGCAAGGACCGCACGTTCACCGAGATCCACACGCTTGACATGGATGGCCGCGTGGAGGTGCTGGCACGGATGATCTCCGGCGACAAGGTCAGCGAGTTGAGCCTGGCCAGTGCGCGGGAATTGATTGAGAAATCCAAATAGCCCTCGCGCCGGCTGCGGGCCGATGCAAGCATTGGCCCCTACAAGGAGCGGGCGCATTCTATATGCACCACCCCTTGACAACCCGTGTTGGATATGATACAGTATCTTTTGTTAAATGCAGTGATGGGAGCCAGTACCCGTCTGTTATGCTTCAGAGAAGCCCCGGTTGGTGCAAGGGGTCGGCAGTGCAGGCGGCGGAATACAGCCCGGAGCAGCAGGCTGAACGCGAAAGCCAGTAGGCTGTGCCGTGTGCGCACGTTACAGCGCTTGGGGTGTACGCAGTCCTTTGTCTGCCGCACCCGCGAAGGCCCGCCGCCGTGAGGGACGGGCAAACAGAGGTGGTACCGCGAACTTTCGCCCTCTGCCAAATTCACATTTGGCAGGGGCTTTTATTTTTGCCCTTGCCGCAACAAACGGAGGTAAAACTCATGACGATTTATGACGAACTGAAGGCCCGCGGCCTGATTGCCCAGGTCACCGACGAGGATGAGATCAAGGAGGTCATCAACAACGGCAAGGCCACGTTCTACATTGGCTTTGACTGCACGGCGGACAGCCTGACTGCCGGTCACTTTATGGCCCTGACCCTGATGAAGCGCCTGCAGCAGGCCGGCAACCGCCCCATTGCCCTGATCGGCGGCGGCACGACGATGATCGGTGACCCGTCTGGCCGTACCGATATGCGCAAGATGCTGACCAAGGAGGACATCGACCACAACGCCGAGTGCTTCAAGCGTCAGATGGAGCGCTTTATTGAGTTCGGCGAGGGCAAGGCCCTGATGCTGAACAACGCCGACTGGCTGCTGGACCTGAACTACATTGAGCTGCTGCGCGAGGTCGGCCCCTGCTTCAGCGTCAACAACATGCTGCGCGCCGAGTGCTACAAGCAGCGCATGGAGAAGGGCCTGTCCTTCCTCGAGTTCAACTACATGATTATGCAGAGCTACGACTTCTACCATCTGTTCCAGAATTACGGCTGCAATATGGAGTTCGGCGGCGACGACCAGTGGAGCAACATGCTGGGCGGCACCGAGCTGATCCGCCGCAAGCTGGGCAAGGATGCCTACGCCATGACCATCACGCTGCTGACCGACTCCCAGGGCAAGAAGATGGGCAAGACCGCGGGCAACGCCGTCTGGCTTGACCCCAACAAGACGAGCCCGTTCGAGTTCTACCAGTACTGGCGCAACGTCGGCGACGCGGATGTGCTCAAGTGCATCCGTATGCTGACCTTCCTGCCGCTGGAGCAGATCGACGAGATGGACCACTGGGAGGGCGAGCAGCTGAACAAAGCCAAGGAGATTCTGGCCTACGAGCTGACGAAGATGGTCCACGGTGAGGAGGAGGCCGAAAAGGCGCAGGCCACTGCCCGCGGCCTGTTCAGCGGTGCCGCCGACCACGAGAATATGCCCAGCACGAAGCTGGACGCCGAGCTTGTCAAGGACGGTGGTGTCGGCCTGCTGGCCGCCATGGTCGCCGCGGGTCTGTGCGGCTCTAACCGTGAAGCCCGCCAGCTTGTCCAGCAGGGCGGCGTCCTCGTCGACGGCGAGAAGGTCACCGACCCGAAGGCTGTTCTGACCGTTGACGCGCTGAATAAGGGCGTCGTCATCAAGAAGGGCAAGAAGGTTTACCACAAGGTTGTACTGTAAAGCAGGGTTGCTTTACAGTGATCCCAACACATAAATACAAGGCCGCAATCCTCCCGCCCGCACCACAAACGGTGTTGGACAGGGGGATTTTTGTATGGTATACTGGAACAAATCGAAATTTATAAAGGAGAATATTGATGAAATTATTTTTATGTTCACACTTTTCAAGTGTAGGAAGTCTGATAAAGGAAGAAATTGAAAATAAGAAAGTCGCATTTATTCCAACAGCTTCACTGCGTGAAGGCTACAC